>Ga0210037_1000005_pt1 | contig 259992 bp, 248 predicted proteins | sample CryGey08umfilter_3_FD_185451 | JGI IMG/M metagenome (GOLD analysis project Ga0210037, IMG submission 185451) | Groundwater microbial communities from aquifer in Utah, USA - Crystal Geyser 4/9/14 0.8 um filter (SPAdes) (version 3) | ecosystem: Environmental > Aquatic > Deep subsurface >...
CTGGAGGAAATGCAGCACTTTCTGTGAGTTTGACAGCATTTTCAACACTGATTTGCATTGTAATGACGCCATTTAATTTACAGTTTTGGGGAAGTTTATACGAACCAACCAACGAAATTTTAAAAACGGTTGAACTCAATTGGACAGATTTAATTGAACTGGTCGCATTGATTTTAGGAATTCCATTGATATTGGGAATGCTCATCAAACATTATCATTCAGAAATGGCTGAAAAAATTGAAAAAGTATTAAAACCATTATCAATGATCGTTTTTATTGCTTTGATTTTCATTGCTTTTTCTCAAAATTTGGATGTCTTTGCAAATCATATTCATCATGTTTTATTTTTGGTAATTTTTCATAACTTATTTGCTTATGTAATTGGTTTTTATGCCGCAAAATCTTTTAGATTGAATGATGCAGATACCAAAACAATCTCAATAGAAACAGGAATTCAAAATGGTGGTTTAGGATTGTTACTGATTTTTGGTTTTTTTGATGGTATGGGAGGCATGGCTTTATTGGCGGCTTTTTGGGGAATTTGGGATATATTTTCAGGAATGGCTTTGGCAGTTTTTTGGGGAAGAAAAAAGACATAATTTATGATGATTAAAAAAATTTGGTATCAAAGTTTCAAGCTTTTTTTAAAAATCGGTTTGCATTTTTATGCTCAAAAAATCATCATAAAAGGCACAAAAAATATTTCCAAAAAAGGCGCTGTTTTATTCGCAATAAATCATCCAAATGCGTTAATAGATCCACTTTTTGTAACGACTTTTAATTCCAGAGAAAATCACTTTTTAGTTCGAGCAGATGTGTTCAAAAAACCTTTGATTCGGAAATTCTTATCAAGTTTGAACTTGATGCCGATTTTCAGAATTCGAGATGGTATCAAACAATTATCTCACAATGAGGAAGTTTTTGAAAAGTGTTTTAAAATCCTAAAAAAACAACAAACCTTAATTATTTTTCCACAAGGAGGACATTCAAGAAAACGAACGATTCAACCTTTGAGCAAAGGATTTACACGAATCGTTTTTGGCGCTTTGGAACGTTATCCTGAGTTGGAAATTTCGGTAATTCCTGTAGGAATTACGTATCAAAATTCGTCAGTTTATCCAAGCAAAGTGTGTGTTCAGTTTGGAGAAGTAATTGATGCTAAAGCGATTTACGAATCAAATATTCCTGCAAAAGCAAGTTTGATTTTAAAAGAAAAAGTGAGTTCTCAGTTAAAAAAATTGACAGTTCATATTCCTGATGATGAAAATTACGAAACTATTTTATCTAAACTAAATGCGGCTAATGTTGATTTTACAAATGTAGATTTGGTAAACAAAATGATTGCTGAAAACAGCATTCCTGAAGCACAAAAAAAACAATTCAATTTTCTAAAACCTTTGTATTATTTGATTTTGTTGAATAGTATTTTTCCTTATATAATCTGGAAGAAAACGACTAAAATAATTAAAGAAATAGAATTTGTGGATACTATGAAATTTTCGGTAAACGTGATGACTTGTCTATTTTTTTATAGTTTTCAGGCGTTGATTGTAAGTATCCTTTTTAATTTTAAAACAGGATTCTTTTATTTTTTGATGTCGATTTTTATGATTTTTCTCTACACGAAAACTGCGCCCACAAATACTGAAGATTGAACTTTAGCTTGCATTATGTAGAAATACATCCGCAGGAATTTTGAAATAATTCTTTAATTTTTGAGCCATTTTCAAGGTAATTTCTCGCTTTCCGGAGAGAATTGCAGAAACATGACCTTTACTTCCTATGATTGGTTCAAGGTCTTTTGCTTTCAGTCCCATTTCATGCATTTTATATTTTATAACCTCTAAAGCGTCCAATTCTGGCAATTGGTAGTGCTTTTCATCATAGTCTTTTATCAAAACAATAAGTAAATCTAACTCATCACTTTCTGGAGTATTTGATGCTGCATGAAATATTTCCATCATTCGTATGGAAGCTTTGTTATAATCTTCTGCTGTTTTTAATACTTTCCAATCCATCTTTATATCTTTTTATTTGTTAAAATTGTTGTGTCAAATGCAATAGTTTCAACATTTATTTTGTCATATTCTTTGTGTGTTCCAAACCAAATAATATAGCAAGCCGTTTGTAGAAAATTTACTGAAACAACCAACCGAAAATCATTTCCTTTGATATTAAAAACAACACGATTATTATTCACAATACTTGCATTTCCGTAAATCTTTTTTAACTCGTTGAAATTTCGAAAGTCAAATTTCGAAAATTCATTATACCAAATCAATAATTGAGTCTCAGCAATTGGATACTTTTGAATGTAAAATAAAATTGTTTTTTTTACTAAGACTTTCATTTATCAAATGTACTTAAAAGTTTTCATTTTGCAAACTTATTGTTGAAAATTTAAAAATGGTATTTAATAATTTCTGATTTCGATTACTATTTTTCAAAACGAAAACTTAGTAAATAAATTCTGAAAATTGATAAAAAATGGAAAGTTGGCAAGGAAACTTAGCCGTGATTGAAACGAAAAGCAGGAGTAGCTTCTAATCAATAATAGCATCTTGAATTACTTGCTGAATCTTAGTTCTAACACTTGATTTTACCAACTTTGTATTTTTCATATTTGGATACACTCTGTTGGATAAAAACACATACACAATTTCCGATTTTGGGTCTGCCCAAGTAAATGTTCCTGTAAAACCAGAATGTCCAAAACTCTCATCAGAAGTACAACCACAAGTTGCAGCAGCATTTTTTGTCAATTCAGGCTTGTCAAAACCCAAACCTCTACGCACTTTTTTATTGGCAAAATAACGCTTGTTAAACTTATCCACAGTTTCTGGATTCAGCAATTGTTTGCCTCCATAATAGCCTTTTTGCAAGTACATTTGCATCATTTTTGCGACATCATTCGCGTTTGAAAACAAGCCTGCATGACCACCAACTCCACCCAACATTGCTGCGCCCATATCATGCACATATCCATGCACCAATTGATTGCGATAATAATCGTCTTTTTCTGTGGGAACAATTTGTGATTTATCGAACTTTTCTAGTGGTAAATAGGTCATTCTATCTGCACCTAACGATTGGTAAAAAGCTTCATCAACCAATGTATTCAATGGTTTTTTATAGCTGTTTTCTAAGGCTTCTTTAAACAAATAATAACCCAAATCACTATATAAATATTCTTGATTTACAATCAAATTTGACTTTTTTATGAGCTTATAGATACTATCTGTGTATGATTTTGTGATGTATAAATTTTCTGCAACTTCTAAAGGATAGGAATCACTTTTAGTGGCACTGTAAAATTTGGGTGAATTTGCTTTGGTATTTTTGACTTGTGTTCCTTGATAAAATGGAATCCAAGCTGGCAATCTGCCATAATGAGATAACAATTCTTTTACAGAAATATTGGCTTTGTTAGAGTTTTTGAAACTTGGTAAAATTTCAAATAATTTAGCATTGATGGGAATTTTTTGTTCTTGCTCTGCTTTCATAATCATGGGCAAAGAAGCCAAAATTTTGGTCAAAGAAGCCAAATCATATACATCTGAATTTTTTACGGGAATCTTTTTTTCATCTGTGTGATACCCATAACTTTTTTGAAAAATTACTTTGCCTTTTCTTGCAACCAATACTTGAAATCCTGGCGCCATTTTTTCTTTCAAAATAGTGTCTGCAAAGGCATCAATTTTAGCTAATATTTGGGATGACATGTGTACTTCTTCAGGAATTGTATATCCCAATCGGTTTAAATTAACGGTTGCAAAACCTGTTCCTTCTTTGAAATTTTCACCAATTGAAACAGGCAATTTTCCTTTTGCTTGAAAAACTCCAAATAACAATTGTGCTGACAATTCTTGCGAAATTTTACTGTTCTGATATGAAACTAAAATGTTTTCAATATTGGCAAAAGTTTTGATTTGCAACAAACTATAAGGACTTGTAAAAACATCTAAAATCACGTTTTTAACACGTGCAATTTCTTGCAACCAAACCAGATCTTTATCCGTAAATTTATACGTTTTCCAAGGATTTGCATTGGATTTGTGAAAACCAACAATTACATGAGAATAGGGTTTTAATTTGCTGATTAAACCATCTAAATTTTGATCGGAAATTTCATCAACTTTGGTATAATTTTTTAGCATTTGTAGAAAATCATTTCCAGCATCATCTCCCAATTTTACGTAAGCAAATTTCTTTGTTTGAAACTCTGTGAATGGCAATTGATTTTGGTGATTTTTAATCAATGTCAATGAATTTTCAACTAATTTTCTGTGTAGCAATTCGTCTTGAATGGTATTTAAATCTTCTGTAAGATTCACTAAATCAATAGGTTTGTAATTGTGTAAACCCAACCAATATTTGGCTTTCAAGATTTTTTTGACAGAAAAATTGATGCGTTCTTCTGTCAATGTTTTTAGCATCAATGCTTTTTTGATGATATTTACAGTTCCAGCAACATCATTTGGAATCAATAGCAAATCATTTCCAGCCATGATTGCAACCAAATTGATTTCGGCAGAAGTGGCATAATTGGAGGCACCTTTCATATTTAAACCATCAGTAATGATCAATCCATTGAAACCCAATTCCTGTTGTAATAAATTCGTGATGACATTTTTAGAGAGTGATGTTGGTAATTTTACATCCGATTCTAAACTTGGTATGCTTAAATGTGCAGTCATAATACTTCCAATTCCGGCATCAAAAAGCATTTTATAAGGAATCAATTCTACTGAATCTAAGCGCTCTTTACTGAAATTTACTGTTGGTAAAGTCACATGTGAATCTGTGTCTGTATCTCCGTGACCAGGAAAATGTTTGGCATTGGCTAATACACCCATTTTTTGCATTCCTATTGAAAATGCAATGGCTTTTTGAGTTACATTTTCTTTATTTTCACCAAAAGAACGATTGCCAATAATGGGATTTTCAGGATTTGTATTGATGTCAACCACTGGCGCAAAGTTGATGTGAATTCCCAATCTTTTGCAATGTTTTCCTAAATGTTCTCCAAATTTCTGAATCAAATTTTCATCCTGAATGGCACCTAAAGTCATGTTCCAAGGAAATTTGTACGTGTTTTTTAAACGCATGTCTAAACCCCATTCTCCATCAAATCCAATCATCAAAGGCAGTTTGGAAATGGATTGATATTTATTGGTTAAAACTGCCTGTTTTTCAGGAGTTCCTTGCATAAAAATCAGGTTTCCAATGTGGTATTTGGTTATCAATTCACTAATAAAATCCTCGTGTTTTTTGTCGGAATTAGAATAGGCTTGCATCATGAATAATTGACCAATTTTCTCGTCAATGGTCATGTTTTTTAGAATGCTGTCAACCCAAATTTCTTGCTTTTGAAAATCGTTGGTTTTTAAAGGATCTAGTCTTTGTGCTTGAAAATTGGTCTGAAAAAAAAATAGAGAAATAAAAAAAAGTACGTATTTCATTTGATATATGTGATGTATGTATTACAGTATTTTTTTTAAAGTTTAATAAATTTTAGTTTTGGATTTTTATACCTACAAGGTTTTTGAAACCTTGCAGGGGCTTACGCTTTAACTCTTTTACACCAAAAATCGTTTATGCCAACTTTGTTTTGCAGGAACTTCCCAATTGTTTTCTAAATCTTCTTTGGTGGCAATTAAATTATTGAAAACAATGGTTTCTTCATTGATTTTTTTTGATTTTACAAACTCTTGAAATTGTGATAATTTTATCAAATTGATGTTGTCTCCATCTTTAAAAGTGATGTTCATTTTATCCATCAAATCTAGTTGCAACGCTTGTTCTAATTGCTGTACAAAACGCACAGAAGCATCAATAGAACAACCAGAAACGTTGTTGAAATTTTCATCCACAGCCAACACTAAAAACTGATTGTATTTGATTGTAAATGAACCTTTTAAATCATCTCCATGACGCGTCCAATTGTTGATGAATTCAGTGGCATTTTTAGTGATAAAATCGACTTCTTTATCGCTAAATTCTCTGTTTGATTGATAAATCCAAACTCTGGAATTGTTGGGTAAATTGTTGTATTCTGTGAACATTTTATTGTTTTTAAAAACTTACTTCCTATTAAATTTTTGCTGCAAAGCTCTTAATTTTTCTGCATCAGACAATTCATTTTTATCAGAATTCATGCGCTCTTTGATGTCTTTTAACACTTTTTTGGTGTATAAAGGAAAATCGGCATTTTGCATCCAAGCGTAATAGCCTGGGTTTTCTATTAAAACCTCCTCCACTGTTCTTCCCTTGTATTTTCCAAAAGAAAAAATTTCTTTTTCAGCGTCATTAAATAACACAAAACCAGCAAAATCAGCTCTATCTCTGTGTGATGAAAATTCGCTCAAACTATCAACTGTATTGCCAATATCATCATATTTTTCTAGTTGTGCTAACAAAATTTCATAAGTTGCATTTGTGTCAGCTTCAGCACTGTGCGCATCTTCCAAGTTTTTACCACAATAAAATTGATAGCCCGCACTCAACGTTCGTTGTTCTTTTTTATGAAAAATAACTTGCACATCAATGGCTTTTCTATTATTCATATCAAAGTCAATTCCTGCGCGCATTAATTCTTCTGCTAATAATGGAATGTCAAATCGATTGGAGTTAAAACCTGCCAAGTTACAGCCTGCAATTAGTTCGTTTATTTTTTTTGCCAATTCTTTAAAAGTAGGTTCTGTAACCACTTTTTCATTAGTAATTCCGTGAACGGCAGTAGCTTCTGCAGGAATTTCTATTTCAGGATTTACCAGCCAAGTCTTGCTTTCTTTGTTGCCATTTGGAAATACTTTTAAAATAGAAATTTCCACAATCCTATCAGTGCCAATATTGACTCCTGTAGTTTCTAAATCGAAAAATACAATGGGTTTTGTTAGTTTAAGGTTCAAAATTTAAAATTTTAGATTCAATGTTATGTTGATTACTCGTTTTGTAATGCTGTTTTAAAATCGTCAATTTGAGCATGAATTTCTGGTGGTAATTTGGGTTCTGAAAAATTGTATTTTTCCAATTCTTCAAGCAAAATTTGGGCTACAATAATTCTTGCAGATTCTTTATCATCTGCAGGAATCACGAACCAAGGTGCGTTTTCTGTAGAAGTTTTTTGCAACATATCTTCATAACAAAACAAGTATTTGTCCCATAATTTTCGCTCTTTTAAATCAGCAGGAGAAAATTTCCAATTTTTATGTGGTAATTCTAATCTTCTGAGCAATCTGCTTTTTTGTTCGTCTTTTGAAAGATTTAGAAAAAATTTTAAAATAATCGTTCCGTTTTTTGCAAGATGTGATTCAAAGTCATTGATTCTTTCCATTCTATCGTGAAAAAAAGCATTATTTATATCCTCCACTTTTTTAATTGTAGGAATATTTTCACCCAAAATATATTCGGGATGCACTCTTGTTACCAGCACGTTTTCATAATGAGATCTGTTGAAAATTCCCATCTTCCCTTTGGCAGGCAAAGCAATATAATGACGCCATAAAAAATCGTGTTTTAATTCTAATTCCGTAGGGACCTTAAAGCTATAGACAATGACTCCACGGGCATTTACATCTTTAAAAACCTCACGAATTAAACTATCTTTTCCTGAGGTATCCATTCCTTGAAGACAAATCAATACGCTGAATTTTCCTTCAGCATACATTGCATTTTGTATGTCACTCAGCTTTTTTCTTATTTTTTCAATGTCTTTTTTTGCGTCATCAATTATTTCAATCGTTGGTGAATTCTTTAATTTAAAATCCGCAGAAACCTTGTATTTTTTGATTTTCATTATTCAAATAATTAATTCTTAAAGGTAAAAAAAATGTCTGATTTTAAAGATTTTTCATAGCTTGATTTTAAAAATGATTGGAAATAAAAAATCCCAAGCAAATACTTGGGATTGTATTATTCTTAAAACAAATTTTAAGTATCAATTGAACCCAAAACCCGTTTCATAAAAGCATTTAAAGCGTCTTTTTTTGACATTCCTTCTTTGACCATTTTATCAACTTCGATAGCACCATACATATTAGAAATCAACTCGCCAATCACATCTAATTCTTCTTCTTTCAAGGAAGGAATTTCTGAGAGTGCTTCAAGAGTTTCAATAGTTTCTAAAATATAATCTTGGTCATTTTCTTCAATAAAATTGGTTAAATGTTTGATAACAGGTAATTTCATAATTAAAAGATTTCTTGAACCAATGCTTCTAAAGATTCTAATTTATTGGTTTGCACTTGGTTTACAAATTTACCATCAACAAATGTTGCAAATGTTGGTAAATTGCTAACATCTGCTAATTTTCTGCTTTCTGCAAATTTTTCAGCATCTACGATGATAAAAGAAATAGATTCATTTTCAGAAGCAATTTTCTTGAATTTTGGCTTCATGATTCTGCAGTTTCCGCACCAAGTTGCAGAGTATTGAACAACCACTTTTTGATTGTTTGCAATAATTTCAGATAAATTATCTTGACTTAATTCTTGTAACATTTTATTGATGAATTACAAATTAAAATAAATTAGTGAGTTGCTAAATATGCAGCAGTTCCTTTTGCGTTTGGTTGCATAGCATCTTTACCCTCTTCCCAGTTTGCAGGACAAACTTCTCCATGAGTTTGAACGTGCGCATAAGCATCAATTAAACGTAAAAATTCGTGAACATTTCTTCCAACAGGCATGTGATTGATACCTTCATGAAAAACAGTTCCTTCTTCGTCAATTAAATAGGTAGCTCTATAAGTCACGTTGTCACCTTCCACTTGAACTGCTCCAGTTTCTTCATCATAAGTTTCGTTTGTGATGTCTAAAATTCCTAAAACTGATGATAAATTTCTGTTACTATCTGCTAAAATTGGATAAGTAATACCTTCAATTCCACCATTGTCTTTTGATTGATTTAACCATGCAAAATGCACTTCTGCAGTGTCACAAGAAGCACCAATAACTATGGTATTTCTTTTTTCAAATTCGCCTAAAGCCTCTTGAAAAGCGTGCAATTCAGTAGGACAAACGAAAGTAAAATCTTTCGGATACCAAAACAATACTACTTTTTTATTATTGTTTACTGCTTCTTCTAAAACATTGATTTTGAACGTATCCCCCATTTCGTTCATTGCGTTTACGCTTAAATTTGGGAATTTTTTTCCAACGATTGTTGCCATTTTTTATTGTTTTTTTTGTTTGTATTTGTTTTTATAGTTGCAAAAATAACACGTTTTTAAACTTTTTTTAAAGGAATGTAATGGTAAGATTTTATACTTATATCGATTTTATTGATATAAATTATAAATTTCAATAGATTTAGATTATTTATTGGTAAATAATTTAATGTCATTTGCAGAAACTTCCTTTTCTCCGAGAATAATCAAACGTTCCACAACATTCCGCAATTCGCGAATATTACCTGTCCAATTGTATTCTTTTAACAACTGAACGGCTTCTTTTGAAAAATGCTTTTTTACAGTACCTTGTTCTTCGGAAATTTTATTTGCAAAAAACTCAATCAACAATGGAATGTCATCTCTGCGCTCATTTAAGGATGGTACTTTTATTAAAATCACAGCCAATCTGTGGTACAAATCTTCTCTAAACCGTCCTTCTGAAATCTCTTTCTGCAAGTCTTTATTCGTAGCAGCAACTACCCTTACATTCACGCTAATGTCTTTTTCAGAGCCAACTCTTGCCACTTTATTTTCTTGCAAAGCACGCAATACTTTTGCTTGTGCTGACAAACTCATATCGCCAATTTCATCTAAAAAAATAGTACCACCATTCGCAGCTTCAAACTTACCAGCTCTATCTTTCACGGCTCCAGTAAAAGAACCTTTTACATGTCCAAACAACTCACTTTCAATAAGTTCTGATGGAATTGCAGCACAATTTACTTCAACTAAAGGAGATTGAGCACGATTAGATTTTTCGTGCAACCAATGTGCCACCAATTCTTTTCCTGTGCCATTTGAACCTGTAATCAAAACCCTTGCATCAGTGCTTGCTACTTTCTCAATCATTTCTTTGATATGATTGATGGGTTCACTTTCGCCAACCATTTCATAATTTTTACTGATTTTTTTCTTTAACAATTTATTTTCAACCACCAATACTTTTTGTTCTAAAGCATTTCTTACCGTATTTAAAAGTCGGTTTAAATCTGGTGGTTTTGAAATATAATCAAACGCTCCTAAACGCATGGTATTCACAGCAGTATCTAAATCTCCATGACCAGAAATCATCACAATTGGAATTTCGGGTTTAATTTTTTTCACCTTTTCCAACACCTCAACACCATCCATTTTTGGCATTTTAATATCACAAAGAATCAAATCAAATTCATTATTTTTAATCATTTCTAAACCTTCCAAACCATCAACGGCTTCCTCTACAAAATAAGTGTCATTTTCTTCAGAAATGATTTTTTTTAATACTCTACGAATAGCAGCTTCATCTTCAATAATTAAAATTTTTGACATGATTTTATATGTTATTTATTTTTTCGAAAATATTTTTAATTTCATTGATATCAATCTTACTCTTTGTATTTCAACCATTTATATAAATCTTTATAAGTAGGTTTTTTTCCATACATCAATATTCCAACTCTATAAATTTTTGCAGCTAACCAAACCATAAAAACAAAAGTTACTACTAAAATTGTCATTGAAATGGCTAATTCCAACCAAGAAACTCCAAATGGAACCCGCATTAACATCACAATTGGACTTGTTAACGGAATGTAAGAAAATATCACAGGAATGGGGCCATGAGGATCATTGATTACAGTTGCAAAACCAACATAAACGCCTAAAACCAAAGGCAACATGATTGGTAACATAAACTGTTGTGTGTCAGTTTCATTGTCAACTGCTGCACCAACTGCCGCAAAAAGCGAACTGTAAAGCATATAACCACCCAAAAAATAAAAGATAAAAAGCACAAACATTTTTAACAAAGGCAAACGCATAATTTCTTGAATTATCAATTGCATTTTATCAGCACCAGCAGCTTGTTTGGCTGCTTCCAATTGTTCAGGAGAAATTCCTGAAGTTTGCATTTCGGTCATATTCAATCCAAAAAAAGAAGTTGCAATCGTTCCTAAAATAAAAATAAGAATTCCCCAAATCAAAAATTGCAACAATCCTGCAGAAGCATTTCCAATAATTTTTCCCAACATTAATTGAAAAGGTTTTACTGATGAAACTATGATTTCAATAATTCTACTCGTTTTTTCTTCAATCACACTTCGCATCACAGAGCTGCCATAAATAATGACAAACATCATTAATAAATATCCAGAAAGTGCTCCAAAACCAATTTTTAAACCATTGACAAGTTTCGAGGATTCTGCTCCCGAAAAATCGAACATTTTGATATCAGTTTTTATTTTTGAGGAAGCGATTTTGTCTAAATCAATACCAAGATTTGTGAGTTTTTTATTTCGAAATTTGGTTTCAATTTTTGATTCCAAAGAATTCATTATTGACATTCCTGGGGAATCTTTTGAGTAAAATTCGATGGATGTTGCTAAGATTTCTAAACTGTCTATTTTCGGTATAAATAATGCTCCGTAATAATCCCCAGCTTCTACTCTTTTCTTGGTTTCTACAATTCCCATTGCCGAAAAATCAACATATTGAACCGTTTTAGAATCCGTAAAATCTTCTTTTAAAAATAACCTTGATTCATCAACATACACGATTTTTTTTACTTTTTCGTCATTCTTTTTCATTAAAAAATAAACCAAAGCACCCATTGCAACTGTGATTAACGGACTCAAAAAAGTCATTACAATGAATGATTTATTGCGCACTTTTGCAATAAATTCTCTTTTTATAATTAGTTGTAACTTACTCATAATTAGTTGTTTTTACTTACTGCTTCAATAAAAATATCATTGGCTCTTGGAATCATTTCAACAAAATGCTTCACTTCTCCATGGTTTGATAATAGCGATAATAATTCATTAGAAGACTGATTATTGGTGAGTTTTACATTAAATATTAATTCATCTCCAAAAAGTTTAAAATCTGCTGGAAAAACTTGAAAATTTGATTTCAACAGATTAGTAACTTCGTTTGGATTTTTGGTGTTCACGCCAATTTGATACGTATTTGTTCTGAATTTTCGTTTGATATCAATCAATTTTCCATCCAAAATTTTGTTGGATTTATGTATCAAAGCAATATCATCACACAATTCTTCCACAGATTCCATTCTGTGAGTTGAAAAAATAATGGTGGCACCTTCATCTCGCAATTGCAAAATTTCTTTCGCAATCAATTGTGCATTGATAGGATCAAAACCAGAAAAAGGTTCATCAAAAATCAACAATTTTGGTTGATGCAACACAGTGACAATAAACTGCACTTTTTGCGCCATTCCTTTCGAAAGTTCTTCAATTTTTTTGTCCCACCAAGAAGCAATATCAAATTTCTCAAACCAATATTTCAATCGCTTTTTAGCATCTTCTTTTGATAATCCTTTTAGTTGTGCTAAATATAAGGCTTGTTCGCCCACTTTCATGGATTTATACAAACCACGTTCTTCAGGCAAGTAGCCAATATCTGCAATGTGTTTTGGGGATAAAGGTTCTCCGTCTAAAAAAACAGCACCTGAATCTGGCATCGTAATTTGATTGATAATTCGAATCAATGTCGTTTTTCCAGCACCATTTGGCCCTAATAATCCAAAAACACTTCCTTTTGGAATTTGTAAAGAAACGTTGTTTAATGCTGTGTAATTCCCATAATTTTTTACAAGATTTTTTATTTCTAATAAACTATTCATAAAATAAAATTGATTTTACAATTAGACCAAAGTTAGCTATTTAAATTTTACTCATAAAAAAACTCTCAAAATAATTGAGAGTTTTTTAAAAAATTTAATTAATTTATGTTATGATTTTTTCTTGTACTCTACATAATAAAGAAAAATCATATAACAGAATAAAATCGAAATTACAGAAAGTGAAAAAATACTAACATTTTCAATACCTTTATCTAAAAAACCTGCAACTCTAGTAGCTATATATGCAAGAATTGTATATTTAGTTATTTTATTAATTGTTTCTTGTTTTATCATAATTAATATTTTTAAAAATTTACATTTTTACATCCATTTAGACACTCTACTAAAGCAATAGCGGCAATTATATCCGCAAATGGTGCAGAGCCGTCAGAAAGAACCATAAGCGTAAAAATAGAATAACATGCAACATTGCACCAAGGTCCTTTTGCTTGTGAAGCACTTTGCAAGCTATAAAAAACTTCACCTTCGATACTTTTATTATCTAAAGTAAAATTTTCAATCATATTATACTTATGTTCAATGTTTTGATTATCAACAACAACAAATTGTTTGGTAATTTAAAGAAAATTTTATACTCCTAATTGCATTTTCACTCAAATATGAATAATTGGCTGCTTTAATTTCGGTAAAAGAATCGTTTGTTGATTTGCTTTGATTCAAAATCAATTTATTAGTAACTAAATCATACTCGCTTGTTGTTTTAGTTTTCAAATTTAAAATATCAATTTTTTTTGATAAGTTCTGATTTTCTGGTAAAAAAGCTTCTTTTTCGCAAGCGAAAGCTAAAAATGTAATTGCAAAAAGTGATACTACTCCTAAAATTTTAATTTTTTTCATGATAATTGAGGGTTTAAGATTAAATAATAATAATAATAATAACAAAATAAATTAACAAATATTTTAAACACTTTTTATAATTATTATAAATTACTTAAAAATTTAACAATAAAATAAAGAATAGTTATAAAATGTTAAAATTTACTATGCACGCATAACTTTTTTTAAATATACTATGCGTGCATAATAAATTTTTATATCTTTGAACTCGATGGATAGAAATAGAACAATTGATCATCAATTAAGAGCTACTTGGCAAGCAGTTGCCAAAATGTATAATGAGCAAGCTGCAAATCATGGAAGCACCATGGCTATGGCTTTTGTTTTATTGAGCATCCATAAGGAAAATGGAACACCTTCAACTGCTTTAGGCCCTATGATGGGCATGGAGCCTACAAGTCTTTCTAGGATTTTAAAATCTATGGAAGAAAAAGGCGCAATTTACAGAGAGAAAAATCCTGAGGATGGCAGAAGTGTGATGATAAAATTAACAGACTATGGAAAAAAAATGAGAGAAATTTCAAAAGGACATGTGTATCAATTTAATGATTTCATAAAATCTCAAATACTTGAGAAAGACCTTGAAAGTTTTTTTAGGGTAACTACGACTATAAATAAACTTGTTGCCGAAAAGAAAATTTTTGAAACCATCAACCAAGAAAAATAAACCAAAAATAATCTATAAATAATTTATAAATGACACGAAGAATTAAAAAAGTAGCAATTATTGGCTCTGGAATTATGGGCTCAGGAATTGCATGTCACTTTGCAAATATCGGCGTTGAAGTACTTTTGTTGGATATTATTCCTAGAGAACTCTCTGAAATCGAAAAAGCGAAAGGACTCACAATGAATGATAAAATTGTTCGAAATCGAATCGTAAATGACGCTTTAGCAACTTCATTAAAATCAAGTCCTTCGCCCATATATAACCAAAAATTCGCTGAAAGAATTTCTACTGGAAATTTAGAAGATGATTTGCATAAAATCAAAAATGTTGATTGGATTATGGAAGTGGTTGTGGAGCGATTAGATATCAAAAAAAGCGTTTTTGAAAAAATTGAAAAATTCAGAACGCCAGGAACGTTAATCACTTCCAATACTTCTGGAATTCCAATAAAATTTATGAGTGAAGGCAGAAGTGAAGATTTTCAGCAACATTTCGCAGTTACACACTTTTTCAATCCACCTAGATATTTAAAATTATTTGAGGTTGTTCCAGGACCAAAATGCAAACAAAATGTTACTGACTTCTTGATGATGTATGGTGATAAATTTTTAGGAAAAACAACTGTTTTAGCCAAAGATACTCCTGCATTTATTGGAAATAGAATCGGAATTTTTGGCATCATGAGTCTGTTTCATGTGGTGAAAGAAATGGATTTAACGATTGAAGAAGTTGATAAATTAACAGGTCCAGTAATAGGTCGTCCAAAATCTGCCACTTTCAGAACCATTGATGTGGTTGGTTTGGATACGTTAGTTCATACTGCAAATGGCGTAAAAGACAATTGCCCAAATGATGAAATGAAAGACCAATTTGTGATTCCTGATTTTGTCAATAAAATGATGGAAAATAAATGGTTGGGAAGTAAAACCAAACAAGGATTTTATAGAATGATCAAAGATGCTCAAGGAAATAGAGATATTTTGTCATTAGATTTAAACACCTTAGAATATCGCACAAAAAAATCAGCAAAATTCGCCACTTTAGAACTTACGAAATCGATTGATAATGTAGCTGATAGATTCAAAATATTAGTTGCAGGAAAAGATAAAGCTGGTGAATTTTATAGAAAAAGTTTTGCAGCCATGTTTGCTTATGTCCAAAACAGAATTCCTGAAATTTCAGATGAATTATACAGAATTGACGATGCTTTAAAAGCTGGGTTTGGTTGGGAACATGGGCCTTTTCAAATTTGGGATGCTATTGGCGTTTCAAAAGGAATTGAAATCATGAAAGCTGAAGGAAAAGAACCAGCAACTTGGGTTGCAGAAATGCTGACAAAAGGCGAAACTTCATTTTACACCGTAAAAAATGGAGCTACTTTTTATTATGATATTCCATCAAAATCTCAGGTAAAAAAACCAGGACAAGATTCGTTCATCATTTTAGACAATATCAGAAAATCAAATGAAGTTTGGAAAAATTCAGGTGCAGTTATTGAGGATTTAGGAGATGGAATTTTAAATCTTGAATTCCGTTCAAAAATGAATACTATTGGAGGTGATGTTTTGGCAGGAATCAACAAAGCCATTGATTTGGCTGAAAAAGATTTTCAGGGATTAATTGTTGGAAATCAGGCAGCAAACTTTTCTGTTGGTGCCAATATTGGAATGATTTTTATGATGGCAGCAGAGCAAGAATATGACGAATTAAACATGGCTATCAAATATTTTCAAGATACCATGATGCGAATGCGTTATTCATCAATCCCAACAATTGCTGCTCCTCATGGAATGGCTTTGGGTGGTGGTTGCGAAATTTCGCTGCATGCTGATAAAGTAGTTGCTGCTGCTGAAACTTACATTGGTTTGGTTGAATTTGGAGTTGGTGTAATTCCTGGTGGAGGTGGCTCCAAAGAAATGGCACTGAGAGCGCAAGATTTATTTCACAAAGGAGATGTTCAATTGAATATTTTACAGGAACATTTTTTAACCATTGGAATGGCAAAAGTTGCTACATCAGCTTATGAAGCGTTTGATTTAGGATTGCTTCAAAAAGGAAAAGATGTGGTTGTCGTGAATAAAGATAGACAAATCGCAGAAGCAAAAAAACACGCTCTAATCATGGCAGAAGCAGGCTATACACAACCTGTAAAACGAAACGATATTTTGGTTTTAGGAAAACAAGCTTTGGGAATGTTCTTAGTAGGAACTGATTCTATGGAGGATAGCAAATACATTTCGGCACATGACAAAAAAATCGCAAACAAATTAGCGTACGTAATGTCAGGTGGTGACTTGTCTGAACCTACAAGGGTTTCTGAGCAATATTTATTAGATATTGAACGCGAAGCATTCTTGAGTTTGTGTACAGAACGCAAAACATTAGAAAGAATTCAACACATGCTAAAAACTGGAAAACCATTACGTAACTAAATCCCATCTAAATCTTCCCAAAGGAAGACTTAAAGAAGTAAAACTAAAATGAAGTCTAAAATTTAAAAAAATAGCCCAAACAAATTCCCTTTCCTTCGGAAAGGGTCAGGGATAGGATTATGAAACAAGCATATATCGTAAAAGGATACAGAACAGCCATTGGAAAAGCACCAAAAGGCGTGTTCAGATTTAAAAGAACAGATGAATTGGCAGCAGAAACCATTCAATATATGATGAATGAACTGCCCGATTTTGATAAAAAAAGAATTGACGACGTCATTGTTGGAAATGCAATGCCAGAAGGCGCCCAAGGTCTAAACATGGCACGTTTAATTTCACTAATGGGATTAAAAATTGAAGAAGTTCCAGGTGTCACTGTAAACCGTTTTTGCTCCTCAGGATTGGAAACTATTGCAATGGCAGTCGCAAAAATTCAATCGGGAATGGCAGAATGTATCATTGCTGGTGGTGCAGAAAGTATGAGTTCAGTTCCAATGACTGGCTACAAGCCTGAATTAAACTATAACACTATTGCCTCTGGACATGAAGATTATTACTGGGGAATGGGAAATACTGCAGAAGCTGTTGCCAATGAATTTAAAATTTCAAGAGCTGATCAAGATGAATTTGCATTGCAATCGCACTTAAAAGCATTAAGAGCTCAAGCTGAAAATCGTTTTCAAAATCAAATTGTTCCTATCGAAGTTGAGCAAACTTATATCAATGAAAACGGAAAAAAAGCAACAAAAAAATATACAGTAATCAAAGATGAAGGTCCAAGAAAAGATACATCATTAGAAGGTTTGGCAAGTTTACGTGCTGTTTTTGCCGCAAATGGAAGTGTTACTGCTGGAAATTCATCACAAATGAGTGATGGTGCTGCTTTTGTTCTGATTATGAGTGAAGTCATGGTGAAAGAACTAAACTTAACTCCAATAGCAAGATTGGTGAGTTATGCAGCTGCTGGAGTTCCTCCAAGAATCATGGGAATTGGACCTGTTGCCGCAATTCCAAAAGCTTTAAAACAGGCTGGTTTACAAAAAAAAGATATTGAATTAATAGAATTGAATGAAGCGTTTGCCTCACAATCTTTGGCTGTAATTCGCGAATTGGGATTGGATCCAAACATCATCAACGTAAATGGAGGTGCAATTGCTTTAGGACATCCTTTAGGTTGTACTGGCGGAAAATTATCTGTTCAATTGTTTGATGAAATGCGCCAAAGAAACATGCAAAATAAATATGGATTGGTGACAATGTGTGTCGGAACAGGCCAAGGTGCCGCAGGAATTTTTGAATTTTTAAACTAAACAGAAAACAATATTATACAATGGAAACTATACAAAAAAACTTACTGAGAGGTGGTCAGTTCTTGGTAAAAGAATCAAACTGCGAAGATATTTTTACGCCAGAAGATTTTTCTGAAGAGCAAATCATGATGCGTGAAGCTGTAAAAGAATTTAATGAACGAGAAATTATCGCTCACAAAGCTCGTTTTGAAGCAAAAGATTATAAACTGACGGAAGAAGTCATGAAAAAAGCCGGAGAATTGGGCTTTTTGGGCGTTGCTGTCCCTGAGGAATATGGTGGATTAGGAATGGGATTCGTTTCTACCATGCTAACTTGCGATTATATTTCAAGTGGAACAGGTTCATTTAGCACCGCTTTTGGCGCTCATACCGGAATTGGAACCATGCCAATAACATTGTATGGAACTGAAGAACAAAAGCAAAAATACGTTCCAAAATTGGCTTCTGGTGAATGGATGGGATCGTATTGCTTGACAGAACCTGGAGCTGGCTCAGATGCAAATTCAGGAAAAACAACTGCTGAAATTTCTGCTGATGGAAAATCATACAAAATCAATGGTCAAAAAATGTGGATTTCAAATGCAGGTTTTTGCAATTTGATGATTGTTTTTGCAAGAATAGAAAATGATAAAAATATTACAGGTTTTATTGTTGAATTTGACAAAGCAAATCCAAATGGAATTACGTTAGGAGAAGAGGAACACAAACTCGGAATTAGAGCGAGCTCTACGCGTCAAGTATTTTTTAATGATACCATTGTTCCCGCTGAAAATATGCTTTCAGAAAGAGGTGGAGGATTTAAAATTGCCGTAAATGCGTTGAATGTTGGAAGAATAAAGCTAGCTGCTGCTTGTTTAGATTCTCAAAGAAGAGTTACTGATTATGCCTTAAAATATGCTCTTGAACGCAAACAATTCAAAACTCCAATTGCTGATTTTGGTGCAATAAAAGCAAAATTAGCCGAAATGGCAACCAATGCTTATGCCGGAGAATCTGCAAGTTATAGAGCTGCAAAAGATATTGAAGACCGAATTAATATGAGAATTGCTGATGGAAATTCGCATCAAGAAGCTGAACTAAAAGGTGTTGAAGAATACGCTATTGAATGCTCAATCTTGAAAGTAACTGTTTCTGAAGATGTTCAAAATTGTGCTGATGAAGGAATTCAAATTTTTGGAGGTATGGGATTTTCAGAAGAAACTCCCATGGAAGCAGCTTGGAGAGATGCTCGTATTGCAAGAATCTATGAGGGCACTAATGAAATCAATAGAATGCTTTCTGTGGGAATGTTGATCAAAAAAGCCATGAAAGGTCATGTAGATTTATTGGGTCCTGCAACTGCTGTTGCTGATGAATTGATGGGAATTCCATCTTTTGAAACTCCAGATTATTCAGCGTTATTTGCTGAAGAGAAAGAAATGATTGTAAAGATGAAAAAAGTATTTTTGATGGTGGCTGGTTCAGCAATTCAAAAATATGGTCCTGATTTAGATCAACATCAACAATTATTATTGGCTGCTGCTAATATTTTGAATGAAATTTATATGGCAGAATCTACACTTTTAAGAACTGAAAAAAATGCAAAGCGTTTTGGCGAAAAAGAACAAGAAGCTCAAATCGCAATGGGAAAATTGTACTTATACAATGCCATAGAAATTATTGCTAAAAACGGGAAAGAGGGAATTATTTCTTTTGCCGAAGCAGATGAACAACGAATGCTTTTAATGGGATTGAAACGTTTTACAAAATATCAAAACTATCCAAATGTTATTGCTTTAAGAGATATTATCGCCGAAAAATTAAAAACAGAAGGTACTTATTGTTTTTAGTAAAAGGTTAAAATTTGTAAAAAGAAAACCTTTAAAAACTATTTTATAAGAAAAGACTATCATAATTGATGGTCTTTTTTTAAATTTGTAAAAATTTCTCCCACAACTTATTTTAAAACCTATTTATGAAAAGTATGTCATTCATCGTTACTTTCCTGTATTTAATTGTTTTGGGATGCAACACTGAGCCAAAAGTCATTACAATTAATAGTCAAAAATTACTAGAAAACGCCCAAATTTTATCACACGATTCAATGGAGGGAAGAGGTTTTTCTAAACCTGGAAGTGTAAAAGCTCAAAAATTTATTGAAAAAAAGTTTAGAGAAGCTGGACTCCTTAAATATCAAAATGAAAATTATATAATTCCTTTTAATTATACTTTCAAAAGCAAAAAAAGACACGATGTATTTCCTGTAAAAAATCCAGAATCGAATTATTCGAATGTGAAAGACACTACTGCCTCTGGTGCAAATATTATTGGTTTTTTAAAAGGGCAAACCAATAAAACAATTGTTATTACAGCTCATTACGATCATCTAGGAATTATAAATAATAAAATATACAATGGTGCTGATGACAATGCTTCTGGAGTTTCTGCTTTGTTTACAATTGCTAATTATTTTAAAAACAAACCCACAAAACACAATTTACTTTTTGCGGCTGTTGACGGTGAAGAAATTGGTTCAATAGGAACAGAAGTATTTTTAAAAAATTACAAAGACAAAAAAAATATAGCAATAAACATCAACATGGATATGATTTCTCATAGTGATTACTATCCTGAACTTTATGCCTGTGGAATATTTTATAACCCAATTCTTAAAAAACCCCTGGAGGATATCAAATCAAACGAAATTAAGTTTTTATTTGGACATGATGACCCAGGAAATTTAGAACAAACTGATTGGACACTTTCATCAGACCATAAAGTTTTTTACAGAGAAAAAATACCGTTTTTATATTTTGGAGTTGAAGATCATAAAGACTATCACAGACCTACAGACAAATATGCAACAATCAATACAACATTTTATATTGAGGTCGTAAAAGTTATCATTCAGAGTATTGAAAATCTTGATATTTATTTAGCTGAAAAATAACTAACTATTATAAAAAATAAAAAAGAGGTTTCATTGACGAAACCTCTTTTTTTAATCCCCCATTTTATTCCAAAGAACCTAAATAACGCTCAGCATCCAAAGCAGCCATACAACCTGTTCCTGCAGCAGTAACTGCTTGTCTATAATCCTTGTCTTGCACATCTCCACAAGCAAAGACGCCAGGTAAATTTGTTTTGGTAGTTTTACCTTTGGTAATTAAATACCCAGTATCATCCATTTCTAAAACACCTTTAAATAAATCAGTATTTGGTGTGTGACCAATTGCAATAAATACGCCAGTTACATTAATTATCGAAGTTTCTTTCGTTTGATTATTAATAATTCGAACTCCTTCTACAACATTTTTTCCTAAAACTTCGTCAATTTCTGTATTGTAAAGAACTTCAATATTTTTGGTTTTATTGACTCTGTGTTGCATCGCTTTTGAGGCTCGCATCACATCTCTTCTTACTAAAATTGTCACTTTACTACAAATATTTGCAAGATAAGTAGCTTCTTCAGCAGCGGTATCTCCAGCTCCAACAACCACAACTTCTTGTCCTTTATAAAAAAACCCGTCGCAAGTAGCACAAGCGGAAACGCCTCCTCCAATTAATCTTTGTTCACTTTCAATTCCAAGATATTTAGCAGTTGCTCCTGTAGAAATAATAATAGTTTGCGCTTCTATGTGTTTGGTTTGATCCACAATTACTTTGTGAATTCCGCCAACTTCTTTATTCAATTCAACTTTAGTAATCATCCCAAAACGCACTTGAGTCCCAAAACGCTCTGCTTGATTTTTCAAATCCTCCATCATAGCTGTTCCGTCTGTACCGTTTGGATATCCCGGAAAATTATCCACTTCAGTCGTTGTTGTCAATTGGCCTCCCATTTGCATTCCTGTATAGATAATTGGTTTCATATCGGCTCTTGCAGCATAAATTGCGGCAGTGTAGCCTGCGGGTCCTGAGCCTATAATTAAACACTTAATTTTTTCAATTGTATCTGACATTATCTTAAATTTAGAAAAGTAAAATTAAAGTTTTTTGACGCTTGTTAACAAGAAATCAGATAGTTTTTTTATGATTAAAATATAAGAAGTTATAATTTAATAATTAAACCCTTAGTTTGTTGTATTTATTCGAAAAGAATGTATATTTGCAATCTCAAAAGAGAACCCTTTCGGGGTGTAGCGTAGCCCGGTTATCGCGCCTGCTTTGGGAGCAGGAGGTCGCAGGTTCGAATCCTGCTACCCCGACTTATAAAACTTCAGAAAAAATCTGAAGTTTTTTTATTTATACTCTAAAATTTAACTTATTTTTTTGTTTAACGAAAAACAAGTTAAGATTAAACAATTCGTACCTTTGTGTTAAACAAAATTAGATCTTCAATGAAGTTTTTTGACACAAAAGATATTTACGATTTACAAAAAATTTTTAGAATAAATTTGGTAAATAGTTGTTCAGGTTTCAAATCGGCAAATTTACTAGGTTCTATTTCTGAGGAAGGCATTGCCAATGTCGCTATTTTTAGTTCTGTGACTCATTTGGGATCCTCTCCTCCTACTTTAGGTTTTATTTTACGTCCAACTACCATTCCAAGAGATACTTATAAAAACATAAAAGCTTTAGGCGTTTTTACTATAAATCATATTTGGGAAGATATCATCGAAGAAGCACATCATACTTCTGCAAAATATTCAGAAGAAATTTCTGAATTTGATATGACAGGTTTAGAGCCTGAATTTAAAGGGAATTTTAAAGCGCCTTTTGTAAAAAATGCTCCTGTACAAATGAGTATGAAATTCGTTGAAGAAATTTATGTTCCTTCAAATGATGTGATTTTAATCGTTGCTCAAATTCAAGAATTATATGTCAAAGACGAACTTTTACAAGAAGACGGATTTATCAACCTATCAAAAGGAAAAGTAGCTACAATTAATGGTTTGGATGGATATTCAATTCCTGTTTTTAAAAATAGATTTGAATATCAAAGACCAAAAGACACCTTAATAAATTTATGAAAATTCTAATTACAGGCGCAACAGGTTATATTGGTAAACGACTGATTCCTTTATTGTTAAATGACGGTCATACTTTGGTTTGTCCTGTTAGAGATTTACAAAGAGCCGAAAATTATTATAAAAATAAAGAACAATTAATCCTTGTTGAAGCTGATTTTCTTGACAGAAAGAGTTTGGAGAAAATTCCTGAAGATATTGACGTCGCTTATTATTTGATTCATTCTATGACAAATTCCGCCAGAGAATTTCATATTTTGGAAGAAAAGTGTGCCATCAACTTTAAATATTTTGCAGAAAAAACAAGTATCAGACAAGTAATTTATTTGAGCGGTATTACCAATGATACCAAACTTTCGAAGCATTTACTTTCCAGAAAAAACGTAGAAACAACACTTTCTTCCAAAAAATATTCATTAACAACTTTCAAAGCTGGAATTATTGTTGGTTCAGGGAGTTCTTCTTTTGAAATCATCAGGGATTTAGTTGAAAAACTCCCTGCCATGATTGCTCCAAAATGGCTTGATACTAAAACCCAACCTTTAGCAATTAGAGATGTATTGTCATTTTTGCACAATGCACTTGATAAAAAAGAATTGTTCAATAATTCTTACGATATTTTTGGCCCCGAAATATTGACTTATAAAGAAATGTTATTACAATTTGCCGAAGTCAGAGAACTCAAAAGATGGATTCTTACAGTTCCTGTGATGACCCCAAAATTGTCTTCTTATTGGTTGTATTTCGTAACCTCGACTTCCTACAAATTGGCAAGCACACTCGTCAATTCAATGGGTGTTGAAGTGATTGGAATTAAGAGTAATATCAATCAGATGTTGAATGTAACTCCAATGACTTATAAAGAAGCTGTAGAATTGGCATTCGTCAAAATCGAACAAAATAGCATTCTTTCAAGTTGGAAAGATTCATATATCAGCAGTGGAAAATTAAAAAATTATGTCCATGAATTTATCAATGTTCCTGAATTCGGTTGTTTTAAAGATTATAAAAAAAGAACCTTAAAAGATAAGGAAAAATCATTGGATAGAATTTGGGCAATTGGTGGTGAAACTGGTTGGTATTATGGCACTTTTCTCTGGAAAATTCGAGGTTTTATAGACCAATTTTATGGTGGAACTGGTTTAAGAAGAGGAAGAAGACATCCAACAGAATTAAATGCAGGTGACGCATTAGATTTTTGGAGAGTGATTTATGCGGATAAAGAGAAAGGAAAGTTGTTGTTGTATGCAGAAATGATTTTGCCAGGTGAAGCTTGGTTAGAATTCAAAATTCAAAACAATCAGTTGCATCAAACAGCTACTTTTAGACCAAAAGGAATTGCAGGAAGATTCTATTGGTATGCAGTAATGCCCTTTCATTGGTTTGTTTTTAATGGAATGATTAACAACATCAATAAATAAATTTTTGAAAAAAGAACACCTACCCCAAAAGATTTGTTTGACTTGCAACAAACCTTATACATGGCGAAAAAAATGGGAAAAAAACTGGGAAAATGTAAAATATTGTAGCGAAAAATGCAGAAGAAACAAAACAACACAAGCGTAATTTGGTTTCGTAACAATCTACGAACTTTAGACAATACCTCTCTTTTTAAAGCGATTCATCATCATGAAAAGGCAATTGCTGTTTATTTTTTTGATCCAAAATATTTTGAAATAGATACTTTCGGATTTAAAAAAACAGAAAAATTCAGAGCAAAATTTTTGATTGAAACGATTACTGATTTAAAAAGAAATCTGGCAGATTTAAACATCACGCTTCTCACCTATTTTAAAAATCCTGAGGATAAATTGCCAAAAATATGCGAGGAATTTTCAGTGGAAACCATTTATACCCAAAAAGAATGGACTGATGAGGAATTACAGACCAACCATCTTCTTAAAAAAGCACTTCCGAATGTGAAATTTATAGAGGATTTTGACCAATTTTTATACCATCCAAATGTTGTTTCTAATGATTACTCAAAAATTCCTGATGTTTTTACCAACTTCAGAAAAGGTGTTGAGAAAAAAGTAAGAATTGAAGCTGAAATTTCGGTTTCTAAGGTGAATGAAACAAACTTAATTGACAATAATACCAAAATTCCAACTTTGGAAGATTTGGGTTTTGAAGATTTTAGTACGAATAGAAATACAGCTTTCCCTTTTAAAGGTGGAGAAACTGAAGCACTAAAAAGAGTAAATTATTACCTTTTTGAAACCAAAAAAGTATCCGTTTACAAAAACACTAGAAATGGATTGGTTGGCATTGATTACAGTACAAAATTTTCTCCTTGGTTGGCAAATGGCAGCTTGTCAGCCAAAACAATTTATTGGAGAATAAAACAATATGAAAAAGAATTTGGTTCAAACGAATCGACTTATTGGGTAATATTTGAATTGATTTGGAGAGATTATTTCAAGTTTATTTCATTAAAATATGGTTCAAAAATCTTCCAAATTGAAGGAATTTTAGATGTCAAATATCATTGGAACAACAATTCAAAAGCTATTTCTCAGTGGATTCAAGGAAAAACCAAAGATAATTTTGTAAATGCAAATATGATTGAGCTCAAGGAAACTGGTTGGATGAGCAACAGAGGAAGACAAAATGTGGCTTCGTATTTTGCCAAAGAATTGCTGTTAGATTGGCGAATTGGGGCTGCTTATTTCGAATCTATATTACTAGATTATGACGTTCACAGCAATTACGGAAATTGGATGTATGTTTCTGGTGTTGGAAATGACCCAAGAGACCGAAAATTCAACACGCAGTTTCAAGCGCAAAATTATGATGGAAATTATAAATTCAGAAATCTTTGGTTAGAAAAAACCCTTTTTTAAAATGAGTATTTTACGATTAATCCTTGGAGATCAACTAAATAGTAATCATTCTTGGTTTACTAAAGCAGATGAAAATGTGGTGTATTGTCTTTTTGAAATGCGACAAGAAACAGATTATGTAACACATCATATTCAAAAAATTGCTGGTTTTTTTGCGGCAATGAGAGCTTTTGCTGAAAATCTTGAAAGAGAAAATCATAAAATTATTTATTTAAAAATCAATGATTCCAGAAACAAACAACAACTCACTGAAAATTTAGCATTACTTTTCAATGAACACAACATTGATAAGTTTGAATATCAAGAACCTGATGAATATAGATTGGACAAACAATTGTCGGATTTTTGTAAGGAAATCAACATTGCATCCGAAGTTTTTTCAACAGAACATTTTTATACGGAAAGAAACGATTTAGGGAATTTTTTCAAAGGGAAAAAGCAATTTTTGATGGAAAATTTTTACCGCGAAATGCGAAAAAAACATCAAATTCTTGTGGTGAATAACCAACCTGAAGGTGGACTTTGGAATTATGACAAATCCAACAGACAAAAATGGAACAAAGAAGTGTTAGTTCCACTTCAAAAAAACTTTGACAATGATGTTTCAGAAATTGTGAATGAACTTGAAATTGCGTCTATAGGAAGTATTGGAAAAATCAATTCAAAATATTTTGAATATCCTATAAATAGAGAACAATCTTTAAAACAATTGGACTATTTCTGCGAACATTTATTGGTTCATTTTGGTGATTATCAAGATGCTATGCACACAGACAATGTTTTTCTATTTCATTCCAAATTATCATTTGCAATGAATACCAAAATGATTTCACCAATAGAAATTGTTGACAAAGTTTTGAAAACCTATCGTGAAAGAAAAAATGAGATTGACATTTCGCAAGTTGAGGGATTTATCAGACAAATTATTGGCTGGCGTGAATATATGAGAGGCATGTATTGGATGTTGATGCCAAATTATAAGACAGAAAATTTTTTGCAAAATCATCATAAACTGCCTGAGTTTTTTTGGACAGGAAACACCAAAATGAATTGTTTGAAAAATGCCGTTCATAATTCTTTGGACAATGGTTACGCACATCACATTCAAAGGTTAATGATTACTGGGAATTTTGCCTTACTTACACAAATTCATCCAGATGAAATTGATGCCTGGTATTTGGGAATTTATGTTGATGCTGTTGAATGGGTTCAATTGCCCAATACAAGAGGCATGAGTCAGTTTGCAGATGGCGGAAAAATAGCCACAAAACCCTATGTTTCATCAGGAAGTTATATCAATAAAATGAGTAATTATTGTGGTTTGTGTGTGTATAATAATAAAGAAAAAACAACTAAAAACGCTTGTCCTTTTAACAGCCTGTATTGGAATTTTCTGGAAGAAAAAAAAGAACAATTGGCCTCAAATTTCAGAATGAAAATGATGTACAGTGTGTTAGGAAAAATGACACCCTCAGAACTTGCTGAAATTCAAGAAAAAGCGCATCATATTATCAATCATTTAGATGAATATTAAAGAAGAAATCAATATTGTTTGGCTTAAACGTGATTTGCGTTTGCAAGATAATGAGGCGATTTTCAATGCTTTATCATCAGAAAAACGTATTTTATTGTTATATGTTTTTGAAAATTCTTTGATTGAAGATGTTCATTATAGCGAACGTCATTGGAATTTTATCAAACAATCTTTGGTGGATATGAATGATGATTTGGCTGCATTTAATACTAAAATTCTCACAGTCAATACTGAAGTTGTGACTGCTTTTAATCAATTACAAAATTTTTATACCATCAATACTGTTTTTTCACACCAAGAAACTGGTTTATTGATTACCTATAATCGAGATAAAGAGTTTGTGAGATATTGTAGAAATAATTCCATTCATTGGATAGAAAATATCAATAATGGTGTTTTAAGAGGTTTGTTAAATAGAGAAGATTGGTTTGAAAGTTGGGAAGATTATATGAATGCTCCTCAAATTATCAATGAATATCAATCAGAAAAATTAGTAACCATTGATGAAATTAAAAAGCTTGAAAACACTTTTCATACCGCAAATTTAAACACTTCTATAAACAAAATTTTTCAAAAAGGAGGCACAAAAACAGGTTGGAAATATGCGAATTCATTTTTTGAGGAACGTCATAAAGAATACATGTTCAACATATCAAAACCTGCATTGTCAAGAAAAAGCACGAGCAGGTTGTCACCTTATATTGCGTGGGGAAATTTATCAATACGACAAGTTTTTCAAAAAGCACATGATTTAAAAACGGAATCAAACAAAAGACATTTGAGCGCATTTATTTCTAGATTGCGTTGGCAAGCACATTTCATCCAAAAGTTTGAAATGGAACATACCATGGAAAATGCAAGCATCAATAAAGGCTATCACAAATTGAAAAAAAGCATTTCAGCTGAATATAAAACAGCTTGGATTGAGGGAAAAACAGGTTTTCCGTTAGTAGATGCAAGCATGCGCTGCTTGAATGAAACTGGTTTTTTAAACTTCAGAATGCGTTCACTATTGGTTTCATTTTTTACGCATATTTTGTGGCAACCTTGGCAAGAAGCAACCCATCATTTGTCGCAAATGTTTTTGGATTTTGAGCCAGGCATTCACTTTCCACAACTGCAAATGCAAGCTGCTGAAACCGGAATTAATAACATCCGGATTTACAACCCTGTAAAAAATAGTTTAGAACATGATGAGGACGCCACCTTCATCAAAGAATGGGTGCCTGAATTGAAAAATTTGCCGCTACCTTTTATTCATGAGCCTTATTTAATGACAACTTTAGACCAACAATTTAACAATTTTGAATTGGGTGTTGATTATCCACTTCCAATCGTAAATGCGGCATCTGCAAGAAAAAAAGCTGCGGAAATCCTTTGGAATTTGAGAAATAACAAAGAAGTTATGAACGAAAACAGAAGAATTCTCATCAAACATACTTTGACGGACAGAACGAGAATGCTAAAAAACGAGTAAAATCAACGAGTTTTTTTCAAAAGATAATTATTTGTTAATTTCTGTTTAACTATATTTATAAATTGTTAAACAATATTATCTTTGCAAGTGTTATGATGTACGAAACTACCCACGATAATAAAGAAGCCACCGCATTTTTCAACGATTTGTTGGGAAAACCCTTTTCATTTTTTCAAGCGATTAAATTAGGTGGTGTTGGTTCAAAAAGAATGATGATAACGCAAGTTAGTCCTGGATTTTCATCACTAATGAATGCAGTTGCTGATATCAATTATGGAAATATTGAATTGCGTGAAAAAGGAATTCTAGTTCACATTAATAAAGGTCTTAAAAATTATAGTTGGGCTATTCCTTTTTATCAATTACACATTTATAACACAGATACATTTAGCATTCATGCTCAAGGAAACTTTGTGAAATTTACAAAAAACAAATTGTTGAAAGAAAACAAAAAATTTCTCGACAAATTGATTGATTTAAAAATTGAAAATACTAAAAATTACGAATTGTATTAAATGAATACTTTGAATGATGCCCAAATAGACAGAATTATAGAAATGGCCTGGGAAGATCGTACTTCTTTTGAAGCCATCCAATTTCAATTTGGTCTGAAAGAACAAGAAGTAATTGAGTTGATGCGGAAAGAAATGAAACCTAAAAGCTTCAAAATGTGGAGAGAAAGAGTACAGGGCAGAAAAACAAAACACGAAAAATTAAGACCATTTGAAGAAGGCAGATTCAAATGTAGCAGACAAAAATCTATTTCAAACAACTCTATATCAAAAAGATAAACTAAAAATCGTGCTTTGATTTAAGTTTGGAGTACTTAAAGACAGCACACTAAAAAGAACAAAAAAAATGATTACAGAAATTTTACTAAAAGAAAAAGCAACAGCACAAAATTTAAACGGATTTTCATTCGAAGAAGTTGGAGATGACCATTTATACACAGGTTTAAAAACACCAATGAAATCCAATGCATTTGATATTTCTGATACCGAAAAAAAGGAAAAGATTTCCGTACTTTTCGCAGAAATTATGAGTGTTATGGGATTGGATTTAACTGATGATTCATTAAAAGGGACTCCTGAAAGAGTTGCTAAAATGTATATTGATGAAATCTTTTCAGGATTGAATCCTGCAAACAAACCAAAAGTTGCCTTGTTTGATAACAAATATCAATACAATCAAATGTTGGTTGAAAAAAATATTACATTTTATTCAAATTGCGAACACCATTTTGTGCCGATTATTGGAAAAGCACATGTTGCTTACATTTCATCTGGAAAAGTAATTGGATTATCTAAATTGAACAGAATTGTACAATATTATGCCAAAAGACCACAAGTTCAAGAGCGTTTAACCAATCAAATTGCAGAAGAATTGAAAACAGCTTTGCAAACAGAAAATATTGCTGTGATTATTGATGCGAAACATTTGTGTGTTTCATCAAGAGGTATTAAAGATGAAACTTCCTCGACTGTAACCTCTTATTTTGGAGGCGCATTCAATACTCCAGAAAAAATTGTAGAATTACAAAACACCTTAAATTATTAAAGCATGGACTTAATTAAACAAGCACTTGAGTTCGAACAAAGAAAGATGAAATTTCCTACGACAAGTGACAGAATTTTAGCTGCAAGAGAAGCTAAATCATTGATTTTAAGCTTAAATGAAATTTATAAACAGAACAAAGAAGCGCAAATCATGGAAATCATGAAACGCTTAACTGCGATCAAAAAACGAGTTGAAAAACGTTTGAAAGGTATTCCTGCTATCGTAGAATAAAAAAGAGCGTATTTGTGTTGACTTTCTATTAAAAATATTTATATTCGAGGATTAGAAAAATTACTAAAATACATAATGGAATTATTAGACAGAGCCCAAGAATTTGAAAACAGAAATTTCGCTTTCAAAACGACAAGCGAACGAATTTTGGCATCAAGAGAAGTGAAATCACTTATCTTAGAATTGAACGAATTTTACAAAACAAAAAATGATCCTTCAATCATGGATCAGATGAAACGCTTGACTCTTGTTAAACAAAAGATTGAGAAGCGTTTAAAAGGAAGACCATAAGAAAAAAATGAAAAAAATAGTTGTAATTGGCGGAAGTAGAGGAATTGGAAATGCGATTGTAAAAGCTTTAATAGAAAAAAATCATGTTGTAAATATCAGCAGAAATGAACCGGAAAATTCACATAAGAATTTAACACATTACACTTGCAATATTTTAACTGACGAATTACCAACGATTGATGAAATCGATACGTTGATATATTGCCCGGGGAGTATCAATTTAAAACCAATATCAAGAATCAAATTAGAGGAATTTAGAGAAGATTTTGAAATCAATGTCATTGGCGCTGTAAAAGCGATTCAACATTTTTTACCTTCATTGAAAAAAGGAAAAAATCCTTCAATCTTGTTATTTAGCACTGTTGCTGCAAAACTTGGAATGCCTTTTCATGCTAGTATTGCAGCTGCAAAATCGGGTGTGGAAGGTTTGACAAAATCTTTAGGCGCAGAATTAGCCCCAACAATTCGTATAAATGCCATTGCACCAACAATTACAGATACTGATTTGGCATCCAAACTGTTACGAAACGAAAAGATGATTGAAAGCATCACAGAACGTCATCCTTTGAAAAAATTTTTACATCCAAAAGAAGTTGCTGATCTCGCTAGTTTTTTAATTTCAGACAATGCATTGTCGATTTCTGGTCAAATTTTTGAGCTTGATTGTGGAATTGTAAGTTTTAAAATCTAAAAAATGAGTTTATATAATATTAAAATAAATAGTCTTCAAGGAAAACCAATTCAGTTTTCAGATTTCAAAAACAAGTATATTTTATTTGTAAATGTTGCCTCAAAATGTGGTTTCACCCCTCAATATGAAGATTTAGAAAAGTTACACCAAGAACACAAAGATAATCTAGTTGTTATTGGAGTTCCTTGTAATCAATTTGGAAAGCAAGAGCCAGGAAATGCCTCTGAAATTCAAGAATTTTGTGAAATAAATTATGCCGTTTCTTTTTTAATGACCGAAAAAATCGACGTAAAAGGAGAAAACCAACATCCTTTATATGGATGGTTAACATCCAAAAGTTTGAACGGAAATAAGAGTTCGTCTGTAAAATGGAATTTTCAGAAATATTTGGTGGATAAAAATGGTAAATTGATTGATTATTATTTTTCAATCACAAATCCTACAAGTTCTAAAATCGTCAATCATTTAAAATAAAGCCATGTTTGGATTGTTTAAAAAGAAAACTGAAGTTGAAAAATTGCAATACAGATATAAAAAATTAATGGAAGAAGCCTATAAATTGCAATCAATCAATAGAAGTAAAAGTGATCAAAAATACTTAGAAGCAGACAATATTCTTAAAGAAATAGCTATATTTGAGTCTAAATCTCAAAACAATTGAAAAAAATCTGGTTGTTGCTCATTTTTCTTGCAATTAATTTTGGAGGATTGGCAATTGGTAGTTTTTTAATGAACGAAGGTCCAACTTCAGAATGGTATTCAACCTTAAACAAAGCACCTTGGACTCCTTATGGTTGGGTTTTTGGAGTTGCTTGGACAGCAATTATGATTTGTTTTTCCATTTACTTAGCAAAACTTTTTACATCGGAAATCAATAAAACACTAATCTTTAGTTTTTTCCTAATTGAATTTTTCCTAAATGTTAGCTGGAATTATCTTTTTTTTAACCAACATTTGGTTTTAACTTCATTAATAGGTATTATTTTGCTAACCTTAGTCCTCTTTTATTTTTATTTCAATTTGAGTAAAAATGTTGGAAAATATAAATATTTATTACTTCCATACATGTTTTGGTTATGTATTGCAACATCTCTAAACTTCTACGTTTTGGTAAATAATTAGCATGAAAATTTATACCCTACACAAAAAACAACTACTTCCAATTGGCTTGGACAAAGCATGGGAATTTTTATCAAATCCTAGAAATTTAAAAATCATTACTCCTGAATCTATGAGTTTTGACATCATTTCAGGAGCCGAAAAACCAATGTTTGCAGGACAGATAATTCAATATTTGGTGACTCCAATTTTTGGAATCAAAACAAAGTGGGTTTCTGAAATTACGCAACTAAAACCCAAAGAGTATTTTGTTGATATTCAATTATATGGACCTTATGCTTTGTGGCATCACAAACATTTTGTGCATGAAATTGAAGGTGGTGTTGAATTGGAAGATATTATTGATTATAAAGTTCCTTTAGGATTTTTAGGACAGCTTGTTCATCCGTTTTTAGTGAAACCAAAATTGGAAGAAATATTCAATTATAGACAAAAAAAACTCCTCGAATTATTTGGAGAATACCAAACAAATGACACAAAAAATTAATTTATTTTGGTTTCGTAGAGACTTGAGATTGGATGATAATGTGGGATTTTTTAACGCATTAAAATCTAAAAATCCTGTTTTACCTATCTTTATTTTTGATTCAGAAATTCTTGATAAACTCCCAAAAAATGATGCAAGAGTTTCATTTATTCATAAGACTTTACAAGAAATGCGCACTGAACTTGAAAAAGAATTTTCAAGCGGAATTGCAATTTTTCATGGAAAACCCATAGCTATTTTTGAAAAAATTTCTGAAAAATATAGTATTGAATCTGTTTTTACAAATCACGACTATGAACCCTATGCTACTAAACGAGATCAAGAAGTAGCAAATTTTCTTCAAGAAAAAAACATTGAATTTCACACTTTCAAAGACCAAGTAATTTTTGAACGAAACGAAAATGTCAAAAAAGATGGAACTCCTTATGTGGTTTACACGCCATTTATGAAAGCTTGGAAAGAAAAATTCAAAACTATTGAAATCACTATTTTCAAATCTGAAAAATTGTTGGCGAATTTGGTAAAAAATATTGATTTCCCAAATTTGACCCTTTCTGAAATTGGCTTTACAAGTTCTAAACAAAAAGTTTTGCCTTTTACAGTTTTACCAAAATTGATTCAAGAATACGAAGAAACACGTAATTTTCCCGAAAAAGATTCCACATCGCGTTTGGGACCTCATTTGAGATTTGGAACGGTTAGTATTCGAAAAATGATTCAAAAAGCGATTGCTGAAGAAAATGAAATTTTTTGGCAAGAATTGATTTGGCGGGAATTTTTTATGCAAATTTTATGGCATTTTCCTCATACAGTTTCTCAAAGTTTTAAACCAAAATACGACAGAATTTTGTGGAGAAATAATGAAGAAGAATTCAACTCTTGGTGTGAAGGCAAAACAGGATATCCTTTGGTTGATGCAGGAATGCGTCAATTAAACGAAACTGGGTTTATGCACAACAGAGTTAGAATGTTGGTAGGTAGTTTTTTATGCAAACATTTGTTGATTGATTGGAGATGGGGTGAAGCGTATTTTGCTGAAAAATTACATGATTATGAAATGGCAAGCAATGTTGGAAATTGGCAATGGGTTGCAGGCTCAGGAGTGGATGCGTCACCCTATTTCAGAATTTTTAATCCGACTTCACAAATTGAAAAATTTGATAAAAAACTGAATTATATAAAAAAATGGGTTCCTGATTTTCAAGAATTTACCTATCCAAAACCAATTGTTGAACACGCATTTGCAAGAGAACGTTGTTTGAAAATTTATAAAGAAGCAGTGAGTTAAACAAAATTTTCTAAATAAAATTATTCCAAATCAAGTTATAAAATTGTTTTTTTCTTGTAAATCTACTTTTTTTATCCTTAATTTGCGCATTCAAAAGCCGATGTAGCTCAGCTGGCTAGAGCAGCTGATTTGTAATCAGCAGGTCGTGGGTTCGAGTCCCTCTATCGGCTCAAAATAAAAGTCTCAAAACACATTTTGAGACTTTTATTTTTTAAATTATTATTTAATAATTCGGGATGTAGCGCAGTCTGGTAGCGTACACGGCTGGGGGTCGTGTGGTCGCAGGTTCAAATCCTGTCATCCCGACTTTTTTAAAAAATTACTTTTTTTTAAATCTAACTTTAATTTTTCATTCATATCAAAACTCAATGAAGTAACGTAAATTTATTTAGATTTTCGAAACATCAAACGATTAAATTTCTTACATTTGAAAGTAAACCAAAAACACTTTCTTCAAGTCAATTTTCATAATTTTTTTATGGAAAATTATTCATTAATCTGATTTAAAATGACTTTTAAAAATTTAGATATTGAGCAAATTTTAAATCTAAATCCTTTGCCTTCTTGGATTTATGATTTGAAAACGCAAAAAATACATCATGTAAATAGTGTTGCAATTGAACTTTACCAATATACAAAAAGCGAGTTTTTATCTTTATCAAACTCTGATTTACAGCATCCAGAAGAAAAAAATAATATTTTATTAGACCTTGAAAGTCAAAAACATGAGATTGGTAAAATTAATTTCGGTATTTTTTCTCATCAAAAAAAGTCAGGAGAATTAGTTCGAATTGAAATTAATGGTCAAAAGGTAAACTTTGATGATAAAGAATGTTTCCTGATTGTTGCAATTGACGTCACCGAAAAAGAAGCTCAAATAAAATCATTAAAGATTTTTGAAAAAAAATTGAATGTGATTTCAAGTATTGCAAAAGTTGGATATTGGAAACTAAATCTAAGCACAAATAAACTTTCATGGTCAGACGAAATCTATAAAATATTTGGAAAAAGCAAAGAAACATTTGAAGTTTCCTATGAAAATTTTTTGCTTACAATTTTTCCTGATGATTTGAAAAGTTTTGAAAAAAATCAAAAATTAGCACTTTTAGATAAAATTCCTTTAAATCATATTCATAGGATTATTGTGGACGGCAACAAAATTCGTTGGGTGCATGAAATTGGAAATCTATTAAGAGATGAATCAGGAAAACCTATTGAATTTGAGGGTACAGTTCAAGATATTACACAACATAAAGAAGAGGAAGAACGACTGAAATTGATGGAAAGTGTGGTAACAAACGCTACAGATTGTGTTTTGATTACGGAAGCTGAGCCATTTGATGAGCCTGGTCCAAAAATAATTTATGTAAACGATGCCTTTACCAAAATCACAGGTTATACTGCTGAAGAAGTTATAGGAAAAATACCAAGAATTTTGCAAGGACCAAAATCTAACAAAAAAGAGTTAGCAAGACTTGGGAAAGACATCAGAGAATGGAAAAGTTCAAATTTAACAATTGTAAATTATAAGAAAAATGGCGAAGAATTTTGGAATAATTTCTCATTAACACCCGTTGCAAACAGCAAAGGTTGGTTTACACATTGGATTTCTATAGAAAGAGACGTTACCGAACAAAAAAAACTGGAATTTGAAAAAGAACTTTTAAATAAGTTAAGCTATTGTTTTAATGAAGAGGAAGAATTAAAAGATGCTTCAAAAAAACTTTGCAAAGAAATTAGCGATTATGGAAACTTTGATTTGGTTGAAATTTGGTGTCCAAATTTGGAACAAAATTTAATTCAACTCATTGCCTCTCATGCAAAAGACGAATCGTTTTACGATGCTTTTGATGATGTAGATTCCCTTAAAAAAGGAATTGGAATGCCAGGAAATATTTGGGAAAAATCAATATCACTTTTGTGGGATGAGAGAGAAATAAACGATTTTTCCGTCAGAAAAGAAGGCGCGAAAAATACGGGATTAAAATCAATATTGGGTTTACCACTCGAATTTAAAAATGAAATTGTGGGTGTGATGCTAATTGGAACTTCAAAAAAAGGTTCTTTAATAAATTATCGCCTAAAAACCACACAAAAATTAGAAAAATTTATTGCTTCTGAAATCTATAGAAAAATATTAGAAAAAGATTTAAAACAGGTTTACAATACCATCCCAGATATCCTTTGCGTGATGGATTTTAGCGGTCGTTTTTTGAAAATAAACGAGGCTGGTTGTGATTTATTAGGATTTTCATTGGATGAAATTAAATATGAATCTTTACAAAAATTTATACATCCTGAAGACCAAGAAAAAGTAGCAAATGAGTTAAAAAAATTAGGAGAAGGAAAAATTAATTATCAATTCGAAAGTAGATTTATCACAAAAAATGAAAAAATTATATGGTTAAATTGGCATTGCACTTCGGATTTGAAAGACAAACTGATTTTCTCGGCAGCAAAAGATGTCACAGAAGAAAAAAAATTAAAAGAATTAAATAGAAGTACGAGCGTTTTATCAAAAATTGGTTTTTGGGAAATAGATTTAGAAAATTCCAAACTTTATTGGTCTGATCTTGTATATGAATTGCACGAAACTGATCCTGAGAATTTTATCCCAAATTTGGAAAACGGTATTAATTTATACAGAGAAGATTTCAGACAAATGGTTAGAGAAAAAATCGCGCATGCCATTGAAACTGGGGAGGGTTATGATTTTGAAGCAATAAAAATTACAAAAAAATTAAACGAAAGATGGTTTCGTTCAATAGCAAATGTTGAACAATTGAATGGCGTTACCAAGAGAATTTATGGTAGTTTTCAGGATATTCATGATAGAAAAGAATATGAGCTCAGATTGGCATCTTTCACCAACAATCTTCCTGGTGTGGCATTTCAATACATCGTTCATCCTGATGGTAAAGATTCAATCATCAATGTTACAAAAGGTGCAACAAAAGTATGGGGCTTGAAACCTGATGAAGTTGTTAAAAATAGTAATTTGATTTGGGATCAAATACTGCAGGGAGGTGATTATGATAAATTAAAACAAAGTATCAAAGAATCTATCCAAAATAAATCAGACTGGTCATTTCGTTGGAGTCATGTGTTGCCAAATGGAGAGTTAAGAGTAAATGCGGGTTATGGAACACCAAAGTTTTTAATTGATGGAACCGTGATTTACAATTCACTTATTTTGGATGTTACTAAAGAAACAAAAACTGAAGAATTATTGCAGCAAACTTCTGAATTGGCAAAAATTGGAAGTTGGGAATTAGACCTCGTTAGTGACACAGAGTTCAACATGTATTGGTCGTTAATGACAAAAAAAATTATTGAAGTTGATGATGATTATGACCCTATAAAAACCGCTGGTGTAGAATTTATATCAAAGCAAAGTCTTGAAGAAATAAAAAAAGCGTTAAAAGAATTGTTTGAAATTGGGACTGAATTTGACAAAGAGTTATTAATTATCACCCCAACAGGAAAAGAAAAATGGCTGAGATCTATTGGAAAAAGTGAACGTAGAAATGGGAAATGCAGAAAAATATTTGGAAGTGTTCAAGATATTCATATTCAAAAAGTCAATGAAATAGCACTTCAAAAAAGTTTAAAAACACTCGAAGATTATAAATTTGCTTTAGATCAATCTGCAAGCATCACCATTGCTGATGCAAACGGCTTTATCATATCTGTGAACGATCAATTCTGTAATCTTTCTAAATATTCAAAGGAAGAATTAATTGGGAATACTCATAAATTAATAAACTCAAAATACCATTCAAAAGCATTTTTTGCTGAATTGTGGGATACAATTACCGCAGGAAAAGTATGGCGAGGAGAAGTAAAAAATAGAGCAAAAGACGGGTCTTATTATTGGGCAGATATTACTGTTGTGCCTTTTTTAGATAAAAATAATAAACCATTTCAATATGTTGCAATTAGAATTGACATCACTTCAAAAAAATTAGCAAATGAAAAAGCAATAAAAATTTTAGAAGAAAAAAACGATATTTTAGAAAGTATTAGTGATGGTTTTTATGCCGTTGACAAACAATGGATTGTAACATATTGGAACAAAAAAGCAGAAGAAATCAACAATCTAAAAAGAGAAAATATTGTTGGAAAACATTTTTGGGAAATATTTAAAGATGCCCAAGACACCGATTTTTATAAAAATAATCAAATCGCAATGTTAACTGGTGTTTCTACAAATTATGAAGAATATTATAATACGTTAGATAAATGGTTTGAAGTAACTGTGTATCCATCTGAAAGTGGATTATCTGCCTATTTTAAAGACATTACTCAAAAGAAAAAATCAGAAATTGAGTTGATTGAAGCCAATGAACGTTTTGAAAAAGTTGCTGAAGCAACTACTGACGCTATTTATGATTGGGGAATAATTAATGATACACATTATTGGGGAATTGGTTTTGAAACAATTTTAGGATATGATTTAAATAATGAAAATCCAGCTACACGATTATGGACAAATCAAATACACGAAGAGGATGTTGAAAGAGTTAAAAAATCGCTCTATAAATCTATAGATAATCCTAAAATTCTCAAATGGGCTGAGGAATATCGATTTATAAAAAAAGACGGGGCAACCGTTTTTGTAATTGATAAAGGTATTTTTATTAGAGATCACCAAGGAAAAGCCTTGAGAATGGTTGGTGCAATCACAGATTTAACCAAACAAAAAAACCAAGAACTAGAATTAAAAGCGCTCAATGAATCTTTAAAAAACTATACTTCTGAATTAGAGAGATCTAATAAAGAATTAGAACAATTTGCTTTTATCACTTCTCACGATTTGCAAGAACCTTTGAGAATGATCACAAGTTTTATGGATCAATTGAAACGAAAATATGAAAATCAATTAGACGAAAAAGCACTTTTATACATCAATTATGCTACTGATGGTGCTAAAAGAATGAAACAAATTATACTTGATTTACTTCAATATTCTCGTGCAAATAGACCAACAGAAGATTTAGAAAACGTAGATTTAAATGAAGTATTATCTAGCTTTAAAGAGCTAAGAAGACAAGTAATCGCTGAAAAATCAGTCATTATAAAATCTGACACTTTACCCATTTTAAATACTTATAAAGCTGTTTTTATACATATTTTTCATGGTTTGATTGATAATGCTATAAAATATTCAAAAGCAAATGTGCCACCAATCATTGACATTAAAGTCACTGAAAATGAATTTGATTGGGAATTTTCATTCTCTGACAACGGAATTGGAATTGACGCTCAGTTTTTTGACAAAATTTTTGTGCTTTTTCAAAGACTTCACAACAAAACTGAGTTTGATGGCACAGGTATTGGACTTTCAATCGTAAAAAGATCTGTAGAGTTTTTAGGAGGTAAAATTTGGTTGACTTCGAAAGTTGGTGAAGGAACCACTTTTTACTTTACAATAAAGAAATAAATAAATTAAAATGGAATATACATTTCCAGTTGTGGCGCTTGGAGCGTCTGCTGGAGGACTTGAACCTCTCGAAACTTTTTTCGAAAAAATCAATAATAACACCAAATATGCTTACGTGATTATTCAGCATCTTGCTCCAAATCACATCAGTTTAATGGATGAATTATTGTCAAGACACACAAACCTTCCTATTCAAAAAATTCAACATGGAATGCTGATTGAAAAAGGAAATATCTATTTAAATCCACCAAAAAAAATTGTTGAAATTAAAGATGGAAAATTTGTTTTAAGTGAAAAAGAAGATCGAAAATTGACGTTTCCAATTAGTGATTTTTTCATTTCATTGGCAGAACATCTTCAAGACAAGGCATGTGCAATTATTCTCTCAGGAACAGGAAGTGATGGGTCAAATGGAATAAAATTTATCAAAGAAAATAGTGGTTTGGTGTTGGTGCAAAATCCTGATCAAGCAAAATTTAATGGCATGCCAAATAGCGCCATCAATACTGGTGTTGTTGACAAAGTGTGTGAAGTTGAAAAAATGCACCAAGAAATTGAATCATTTTTTGATAATACAGCTATAATTTCTGAAAATAGTTCACATTTAAATTCGATCATCTCAAAAATTTTAAAAAGTGTTGACAATCAAATCAACGAAGATTTTACAGGTTATAAATACACTACTGTTTCTAGAAGAATCAGTAGAAGAATGAATGTTTTGGACTTTACAAAAATGGAAGATTATTACAATCATCTAAAAAATAATCCCATTGAAGCGCATCTTTTAGCCAAAGAATTTTTAATTGGTGTTACTCGTTTTTTTAGAGATGAAGAAGCTTTTATTGCGCTAAAACAACAAGTGATTCCCCAATTATTCAAAAATAATAGTGAAAGTAAAACGATTCGGGTTTGGATTCCTGCATGTTCAACTGGCGAAGAAGCTTACACCATTGCCATTTTAATCAAAGACCATTTAAGAGTTCATAAAGAACAATTTAATGTCAATATTTTTGCCACTGATTTAGATAAAGAAGCCATAAAATTGGCTGCAAATAGGATTTTTTCAAAAGAAATTAGCTCCGAAATTCCAATAGAATATTTAAATACTTATTTTATTGCTCAAAAAAACGGTTATTCGATTGCAAAAGAAATCAGAGAAATGATTGTTTTTTCGGTTCATAATGTGATTCAAGATCCACCTTTTAATAAAATTGATTTAATTAGTTGCAGAAATTTACTGATTTATTTGAATGACGCAACCCAACAACAATTGTTTAATTTGTTTCAATATTCTTTAAAAACAAATGGTTTTTTATTCTTAGGCCCAAGTGAAACTCTTGGCGTTTCAAGTGAGGATTTTATTGAAATCAATAAAAAGAGAAATATTTTTGTCAATAAAGAGAGTAAAAAATTTATTCAAAGACTCCGAAATTTCAAAAATAAACAGTCAAAACTTAATTTTCCAGAAAGCCTAATACCGTTTAAACTTCCTGTAAATGCGAATAAAAAAACTTTATTAAATGAAATTCAACATTCATTAATTCAAGAATATGTTCCTGATTCTTTGGTGATTGATGAACATTTTAATTTGCTGCATAGTGCAGGAAATGCACATAGATTGCTCACAATGCCTTCAGGAGAAATAAGTTCAAATATTTTAAGAATGCTTCCAGAAACGTTGTCAATTCCTTTAGAGGTTGTAGCAAATAAGGTTTTTGAAACTGGTAATTCATTAAAAATCAATAATATAAAAATTTCTGAGGATTTAAAAGTTTTTTTCAACTCTAAGGGTATTGTAAATATTAGTGTTCAAAAAAAGGAAATTTCTCAAGGAATAGATTTGTTGTTTATCACTTTTGAATCTGACAATACTGGAAATAAAGAAAATAATCATTTTGAAAACGTAAATGTAATTTCGGTTTCAAAAGAAAAAATTCACATTCTTGAAAGAGAACTAAGAATTAACAGAGAAACGCTACAAACCACTATAGAAGAATTGGAATCGAGCAATGAAGAATTGCAAGCAACCAATGAAGAATTGCAAAGTGCAAATGAAGAATTAGAGTCTGTAAATGAAGAATTATATACTGTAAATGCTGAATTTCAACAAAAAAATCATGAATTGGTAAAATCGAATGACGATTTAAACAATCTTATTTACAGTTCAGAGTTGGCGATTTTATTTTTAGACACAAACTTAAACATCAGAAAATTTACTCCAAAAATAAAAGATATTTTAGAATTGGTTTCTCATGATATTGGCAGAAATATTAGCCATTTTAGAGGAAAAATTCAGTTAGAAAATTTTTTAGAACACATGGAATCTGTTCTTAAATCATTGGTTACTTATGAATCAAAAATTGAAGATATTAAAGGAAGAGAGTATTTATTAAAAATATCTCCATTTAAATCTCAAAAAGATGAAGTTCAAGGTATTATAATGGTTTTTGTGGATTTAACTCAAGCAAATCGTCTAAAAAGAGCATTAGAAATTTCGGACAAAGCGCTTGAAGCACTTGAATCAAAACACGAAAATCAAGAAGAGATTTTTAAATTGATTACCAACAATTTGCACGACATGGTTTGCATTATCAATAAAAATGGAAATATTGAATATTGCAATCCATCAGGGGTTAATATTACTGGTTATCCTTTAAAAAAATTATACTATGTTAATTTGTTAGACTCGATTATTGATTCAAAATATAAAGAAATCGTTCATAAAGCTTTTGATAATATTCAAAAAAACCAAGAACCAGGATTGATAGAATTTGAACTTAAAAGGTTCAAAGGAAAAAAAAGATGGTTTGAAGCTATTATCAAACCGATTAATTTGCACAAATTATCAAATCAAAAATTCTTATTCATCATTTATGATATTCATCAACGAAAATTAAATGAGATAGAGCTTATAAAAAACTCGATGATTGCAGAGCAAACTAGCAGTGCAGTTGTGATTACCGATGTTAAAGGAGCCATCACTTATACAAACGATGCCTTTGAAAAAATGACAGGTTTTGCTGAAGAGGAAGTGCTTGGAAAAAAACCAGGAAGTTTTTTACAAGGTCCTGAAAGTGACCCTGAAGTTATAAAAGTGATGTCAAAATCAATCCAAGAAAGAAAAGAATTTAATGTTGATATTGTTAATTATAATAAGCTTAAAAATAAATACATTATCAATATAAAAGCGGAACCACTATATGATAAAAACAATAATTTTATTGGATTTTTCTCTATTCAGAATGACATCACACAACAACAAGAGAACATAAATAGGGTTCATAAACTGAATAGTATCATAAAAGAGCAATATGTAAAACTAGAAAACACAAATAAATCTTTAGAGGAATTTGCTTACATAGCTTCTCATGATTTAAAAGCTCCTGTTAGAAATATCAAAGGAATGCTCGAGATTATCAAGAAAAAAGGAGATGATTTAGACCCTAAAAAAAGAGAAGCGTATTTTGATATTATTCTTTCTGCATCTGATGAAATAAATCAAATGATCAATAATTTGCTTGAATATTCTCGTACAGGAATATCCACAGAAAAGTTGGATTTGGTAAATATTTCAGATATTCTTCAAGAAGTGATACAACAATTTGACCAAGATTTAGAAAAACTTGATGGTAAAATTATTTGTAATGTTAATATTAAAGAATTAGCCATCTATCCAATATTATTTAAAAGACTGATTACCAATTTAATAAGTAATTCTATTAAATATAGAAGTAAAAAAAAACCAATTATTACGATTTCTTGTAACATTGAAAAAGAAATTGTATTATTTTTGGTTTCTGACAATGGAATTGGAATACCGGAAAATCAATTTCAAAATATTTTTACTATTTTTAAATCGTTAAAGCAAAATAAAGATAGTAACGGAATAGGTTTATCTGTTTGCAAGAAAATTGTTGAATTGCATGGAGGTTCTATTTGGATAGAATCAAAAGTTGGCGAAGGAACAACCATTAAATTTGAAATTCCCTATAATCAAAAATTATGAATTCAAGAAAAACCCACATTTTATTAGTTGAGGACAATGAAGGAGATATTATTTTAACTCTTGATGCTTTCGAAGAAAGCAAACTTGGAAACGAAGTGAGTGTTGCCAGAAATGGAAAAGAAGCTTTAGAATTTTTGTTTCATAAAGGAAATTTTGTAAATGCAAAAAAACCAGATTTGGTTTTATTAGACATCAATCTTCCTTTTTTTAATGGAATTGAAATCTTAGAAAAAATAAAAACGAATGATGATTTAAAAAAAATCCCTGTGATTATGTTAACTACTTCTAACAGGCCAGAAGATATAAAAAACGCCTATAATAATCATTGTAATGGCTATATTGAAAAACCACTTGACATGGAGAAATTTTTATCTGTAATCCTAAAAATTGAAGAATTTTGGTTGCAAATAAATACTTTGGCTGTATAATAAAAATCACAAAGTCTGCAAAAACTCAGCAGTTATTGGCTTGCTGGTATATTTAAAAACCTTGTTGTACAACTTTGTTTTTAGAATGTGATTGTCGTCAATACTGCTAGAAACTACACAAATTTTACATTTTTCCTCAAACTTTAATTCTAGATTACTAAAAATCTCCATGAATTGAATACCATCCATTTTTGGCATATAAATGTCTAATAAAATCAAATCGGGCATGTTTTCTTCAATATCTTTATTTTTAATAAAATAATCAATAGCATCTTTACCGTTGTCAAATTCTATTACTTCTTCTGCGATGTTATTAGTATCAATCAAAACTTTCACAATATAATTGTCAATTTCATTGTCATCAATAATCATCATTTTTTTAAACTTATAGTCCATAGCTTTTGGTTTTAAGATGTATTATATATTTATAAATTTCACGAATTCTTCTTGTCTCCTTTTTGCAACAGGTAGTATGTGGCCGTTAGCAAGTTCGCAAAACAAACCGTTTTTTTTGACAATTTTTATAAGAAAATCAATGTTTATAATGTAAGAATGATGAATCCTAAAAAAATTATTTCCTAATTGAGGCACATATTCGCCCAAATTTTTACTAGACAATATTTTTGAATTTTGAATGGTATAAAACTCCGTATATTTTCCGTCAGCTTTACAGAAAACAATATCTTTCACTTTCAACAATTCAATTTTATCAACAGATGCAATTGATACATATTCAAAATTTTGATGAAGCGTATTGATGGTTTTAATTTTTCCAATAACATCGTTTTGATACACTGTTTCCATTTCAATAAATTTGATTATTTTATAAATGGATACAATTAATGAGTTTGTGTTGATGGGTTTTAGAATAAAATTGGTAGCATTTTGAATAAAAGCCTCATAAGCATCACATTTATTCTTTGATAAGTATAATAATTTTGGACGTCGAACATTGAGTTCGTTCAAAATCTTAGCATCAAAAGGCACATCATCAAAACCAACAATCAAAACATCAGGTTTGTGGAGATTCGTTAATTCGATAATATTTTTAAAATCTGAAACCAATTCAATGATTGAAAAAAGCACAGCATTGTCACTTTCAAATTCCCGAAGAAATCTGATGACATTTTCGTCATTTTCAACGATGATAGCTTTGAGAACGCGCACAGATTTACGGTATAATTTATTCTAAATATGTTCAAATATACACAATATTTTATTTAAATTTAAACTCTTTAAATGAAACTTACAGATGGATTTAGAAATTGAAAGAAAAAAATTATTGATAGAGTTTGATATTCTTGATACAAAAACAGAAGAAATGTTCGACAATATTACAGAAATTGCTTCTAAAATATGCGAAACACCTATTGCAATGATTACGCTTATTGACGACAAAAAACAATTTTTTAAATCAAAAATTGGTATTAATACTTATAGAACTTCAATAGAACATTCTTTTTGTAAAGTTGCCATTGAGAAATCAGATAAAATTTTCATTGTTGAAGACGCTACTATTGACGAGCGTTTTAAAAAAAATCCAATGGTTGTTGGTTCGCCAAATATTGTCTCATATTATGGCGTTCCATTAGTTTCAAAATCTGGAATAGCTTACGGAACGCTGTGTGTCTTTGATAATCAAATAAATACTCTTTCTGAAAATCAAATAGAAATTTTAATAAGATTAGCCAAAACAGTCGAAAATCTCATAAACCTACGATCAAAAAGTAAATTTTTGGATGCCTATCAATTAAAAATAGAGCGATATTCTAAAAATATGGAAGATTTCACTTACATGGCTGTTCATGATTTGAAAGCGCCATTAAGAGGCATTGACTCATTTGTGAAAATGTTGGAAAAAAAACACAAGGAAATTTGGGATGAAAAAGATGAAAAATACATTTCTTTCATTTTGCAAAGCACTACAAAAATGTTTAATCTTATTCAAGATTTATTGGAATATAGTAAGAGAACTACTGACAAAAGTAATTTTGAAGAGTTTGATTTAAAAGCACTAATTGACGATATTTTTGACAACACAACTTTTGAAATAAAACATAAAAACCCAATTTTAACTTGCCAAGAAATGCCAATACTTTTTTCCTCAAAAATTGCGTTCACAGTTATTTTTAATAATTTGATTAATAATGGACTCAAATATCAACCTGATAATCAAATTCCTAAGATTGACATCAAAAGTATTAAAGATGAAATGAATTGGATTTTTACCATTTCTGACAACGGTATTGGAATTGAATCTGACTATTTTGATGAAATCTTTAAGCCATTGACAAGACTTCATGGCAATTCAAAATACGAAGGAACTGGTTTGGGACTCGCAATTTGCAAAAAAATAATCGAAGATTTAAATGGGCATATAACTGTTGATTCGGTTTTAGGCGAAGGCACAACTTTTACTTTAAAAATTCCTAAAAATTAGAGTCATTTTTTTTAAAAAATAGTTTTACAAAGAAAAAAAACACTTATACTGATTTTTTTACCACTTATTTTAAATACTTCTCGATTGTTTAGTGGCGGCTGTTTTATTATTTTAAGAAGAATAATACACGTAAATTTAACCTATAATTCAAAACAAATAGACAACTATCTTCGAAAATATTCCAATATTTTATACCCCAAAACACTGAAAATCCTCATGAATTAATCCCCCAAATTCTTGAGGTTTTTTTTTGATGTCTCCCTGCAAATAATAATCTTTAAAAAAAATTTTGGGGATATCTTTTTTACCAATTTACTCTAAAAACCATGTTTGGAACCATTCCAATCGAATAGTGATCTCTCACAATAATTGGATCATTGACAATATTATTTCCAATATATTCTTTAGAAATTAGATTGGTTTGATTTAAAATATTTCTCAATGAAAGACCTATTTTTCCTGAAATATTTAATTTTTTAGAAAACGAAAAATTATATAACGTTGACAAATCTAAGCGTTGATAGTTGGGCAATCTTTCAGTGTTTATTTCTTCATAGTTTAGTTGATCATCAGAACCATCTGAAATTAGTTTTGTAAATGGTTTTCCTGTATGCCATTTATATCCCAAAGAAACTTGAAAATTATCAGTTTTATAAGCAATAGAAGTTGACAAGGCATGTTTTATTTGGTTGCTTGACGGAAAAAATTCACCCTCGTTTATTTCCTCAAACTGTTTTTGAATATCAATAAAAGAGTAACTAACCCAAGTGCTTATTTTTTTAAAGGTTTTTTTTAAATATACGTCAGTTCCTAAAATTTTTTCTTTACCGATATTAAAACGCTGAGGTTTTTCACTGAAAAAACCCAAAGTCAACGCATTAATTCCTGAGGTTTTTTTTGTGTAAGTATCAACGTCAAAAACCCATCCATTGTTTTGGTATAAAAAACCAGCCGAAAACTGATTGGCTTTAATGATGGGCGTTCCCTCGTTATTGGCAAGTTTCCATAGTTTATTTTCGAGGCTCAAATCACTTAAAATAGTTTCATTAATTTGACTAATGATTTGATTTTTTATTTCGCCAGAAAATTGCAATATCAAATGGTCATTGATTTCTTTGGTGATAAAAACTCTTGGCTCTAATCTAAATTTATTGATGTTATCGTGATAAGTTGATCTGACTCCAACATCAAAATTGATGAAACGATTGCTTCTATTTGCATAATTTAAAAAAAACGAATGCGAATTTATTTTAGAGTTATCTTGGTCTAAGATATATTCCAAAACTTTAGTTTCATCAAAAACATAGTTCACTTTTTTTGAAAAGAATTGATATCCTAAATTAAAAGAATCATTATTATTCAAATCAATCAAAAACTCGGTTGTAAAATTAGAATCCATTATTTTATTTTCTTTTTCAAACTTTGAGTTTTCAACCTCATTTGTTTTTTCAATAAAATGATATTCCAGTTCATATTCTGAAAGAGAAAATTTAGATTTTTGAGTGATTTTTTTATTCCAATTTTTTTCCCAATTAAAACTATACCCATTGTTTCTTATATCTAAAAGATCAATGTAGTCTTTTTCCGTCTCCAAATCTTTAAAAGTATGTTCTAAAAAATTATCAATATGTATCAAACTGAAAGAAAAACGATTGTTTTGGTTCAAAATATAATTCCATTTTATGGTATAATCTTTAAAATGAAATGTTTCCTCGGAAAAGCTATTATCCTGAATAGTAGTGTTTTGAAAAACTTTATTCTCTAATTTTTGGACGGTTTGGGTTTCATAAATGTCTTTATAAGATCTTCTAAAAGAAGCAATAATGCTCATTTTATCCTTAATAACAGGAATTTCAAAAAAAGCGTCAGCACTAATTCCGTTGAAACCAAAACCATAATTTGCTTTTTCTTCAATCTTATTATTGGTTGAAATATCAATAACACTTGAAATTCTGTCTCCAAATCTTGGATTAAATCCTTTATTATGAAAAGTAACTTTTTTAGTAATATTTGGATTAAAAGGAGAAATCATGCCAAAAAAATGACCTGTGTGATAAATCGTGATATCATCCCAAAGAATGTGATTTTGATCAACATCTCCTCCTCTAACGTTCAATCCTGTAGCAGTTTCATCAGGGCTTATAACTCCCGGTAGTTCTTGAATACTTTCTAAAACATCAGCTTCTGTGATGCCCGGAAGAATATCAAGTTTTTTTGGATTGATAATAAAAGTTCCGTTTTTATTTTTAGCAATTCCTCTTGTTAAATAGCTTTTTAAAACAACTTCTGATAATTTATAAATTGGATCTTGCTTTTTTTCTTGTTTCGTTAGCACAATATAATCGTTATTGATAAACCTAAATTTTAAATTTAATTTAGTTGACAATTCGAAAAGTAATTCTTCTAGTGTTGCTTCTTTTGATTTTAGAGAGAAGAATTTTCCTTCTAAAGATTCATCTGCATAAGAAATTGTAATCCCAAAATGAGTCTCAATTATTTTTAAAACTTCACTAGCGGGAGTGTTTTTAAAATCAACATCTACTGTTTTTTCTTGTGAGAAAGTGGTCGAAGAAAAAAAAAATAAAGCTATGATTATGAACCTCATCTAAAAAATTATTTGCTTAAAATAATTTTATTTCCATTAATTTCATAAACAACATTTACCGCTTCAAAAACGGATGCCAAAGCGAGTTCTAAATTTTTATTATCAAAACTTCCTGTAAAAAGTATTGAAGTATCAATTTTTGAAGCATCAAAATCTTTGTTAAATTGATTGTGCAATGAAACAATTACCTCTTTCAAAGGCACACTTTTAAAACTTGTTTGACCTGTTGTCCAATAAGGAGAAACAGGCAAATCATTCAAATTATTTTGAGTAATTTTTCCTTGATTATTTCTTACAGATTGATTTGAAGTAATTACAAACTCTTGATGATTCGTTTTTACCCAAACTTTTCCCTGAAAACAAACTACTTCAAAAAAGTTTTTAGAAGCATAAACATTAAATTGAGTTCCTAAAACAGTGACATCACCAACAGCAGTTTTCACAGTAAATGTGCTTCCTTTTTGAACCTTAAAAAAAGCTTCTCCAGTAAGAGAAACGTTTCTGTTTTTTTTCCAATCACTTTCATTAAAGCTAATTGAGGAATTGGCATTTAAAATCACCTCGGAATTGTCTAACAATGTGGCTATTTTTTGTTCCCCAAAATTAGATTGAAATGTAATATCTGATGGCACTAAAAAATTATTGATACTGAAAAATAATAGTAAAGATGCTGCAACTGCAATGGCAATTTTCGCAAATAAAGGTATTACTCTTGATGATTTTTTTTGTTTAGATTTCCGTTGTATTGTAGTTTTTATGCTTGCAAATGTTTCGTCCATTGGTTGTTCTAATTTTTCATAAACCTCAATACCTGCTCTGATTTTTAAAAAAGCAACATAGTCTTCTTTAGAAACAATTTCTTTTAAATCAGCGTCTGAAAGCTCACCTTCAAACCATTGTGCTAAAAAAATATCATTTGAATTTTGTGTAGTTTTCATTTCGATAGTGTATGCTTTTAATACTTTACAATTATTAATTAAAAAACCCTACTTATTTTTTAAATATTTCCAATTTTTTCTCTCATTACCAATAAGGCTTCGTGCATTCTTTTTTCAACAGCTTTTTGTGAAATTTCCAGTTTTTCTGCAATTTCTTTGTATTTCATTTTTTCAATTCTATTCATTAAAAAAACATCTCGTTGTTTTTCTGATAAATCAGCAATGGCTTTTTCGAGTTTAATTAAAAACTCTTCTGATAGCATTAAAAACTCTGGAGATTCTATAGAAGTTTCATCAACTTTTATTTTTTGATGATTTTGAACTACCTTATTATGTTTCATAATATTTAGAAACAAATTGTTAGAAATTGTATATAAGTAGCTTTTTACAGTGTCAAAAACCACCTTGTCACAATCTTCCCAGATTTTCACAAAAGCATCTTGAATTATATCTTCTGCTAAATCTTCATCCCTAGTTTTAGAATAAATAAATCTTTTTAGATTTTTAGCATGCGTTCTAAAAACGGTTTCAAAAACCTGATCATTACAGATGTTTTTTGAATTGTGGTTCATTATGAAAATATATCTTATAATAACCAAAGGTAAAAAAAAATAATCCTTGGTAGGGTTTTTTAAAATGTTATTGTATTAGATATGAGTGTTCGAAAATCGAAACTCTTAAACACTAAAAATAACAAATTAAATTTCAACAAAATGAAAACTTTAAAAATCAACTTTTTTTCTTTATTAATTTTATTAGGAATGTTCTCTTGTAGTCAAAATCAAGATGAAATTTTAGATCCAACAGAAACTGCAAATTTAGAAAAAAGTATAACAGCAAAAATCGTTGCAGAAAATGTGCAAACTCACGTAAAATCTGACGGAACATTCAACAATCCTACAAATCCTGAAAGCAGTATTAAATTTGATTTTGGTTTTAACTTTGTGTATCCAATAACTTTAAATTACAATAACGGAACTCAAGTTCTTGTAAATGGGATTACAGATTTAGCTAAAGTAGTTTCAACCATCACTTCAACAAATTATATAGAAGGAATTGTTTTTCCTTTTACAGTGATTACAAATGACACTATTCAAAAAACTATCACAAATGAATCTGAATTTGAAGCCTTGATTGAAAGTCACGATACTGATCATGATACAATCCCAAATTATACTGATACTGATGATGATAATGATGGTGCTTTAGATACGGCAGAGGATGCAAACAACGATGGTGACTCAACCAATGATGATGCTGATCATGATGGAGATGCAAACTATCAAGATAATGATTCTGACAATGATGGTGTAAACGACCAAAATGAGGATAATGATGGTGATGGAAATTTTACAAATGACGATTCAGATAATGATGGCACACCAGATTATAATGACACTGATTCAGACAATGATGGAACTGATGACGGAACTGATACTGATGATGACAATAATGGAACAAGTGATAATAATGAAGATCACAGCAATGGAAGCGATAATGACAATGATAATAATGATAATGACAACAATGACAATGACGGAAATGACTAATAATTTAAAAAACAATCAAAAATCCAAAAAATAAGTTCTTTAATTATTTTGAGTTAGTTGAAAATCTCCTTGATAAAACAAGGGGATTTTTTAAAGTTTTAAAATCTTATAAAATGAAAAAAATATTTATCACAGCCCTATTAATATGCGCTTTCAATACAACAATCAACGCACAAGAATGGTTTAATAATTTAGAAGATGCAAAAATAAGAGCAACCAAAGAAAACAAAAATATTGTTGTTGTTTTTCAAGGTTCAGATTGGTGTACGCCATGTATTAAATTAGATAGAGAAATATGGAGCAATTATTCTTTTAAACAATTGGCAGAGAACCATTTCGTAATGGTTAAAGCAGATTTTCCAAAAAAGAAAGCAAATAGACCCTCAAAAGAACAAGAAATGAAAAATAATTATTTAGCTGAAAAATTTAATTCAAACGGTTTTTTTCCTTATGTAGTAATCATAAAACCAAATGAAAAAATCCTTGGAAGCATGGGATACGAAAAAACTTCTCCTGAAATGTATTTCAAAAAAATGACTTCATTTGAAAAATAATATTTTTTGCTCAATTGTTTTTTTAATAAATTCAATAGCAGTTTTCAGCCAAAATGTAGTTCACGAAACCATGACGCTCATGGGAAGCAGGTTTGACATTACAGTGGTTTCATCAACTAAACTTGAAGGTGAATCATATATCAAAACTGCTGTTTATGAGATTAAAAGAATTGAAAATTTAATTTCGTCTTGGGATTCAAAATCCCAAACTTCCCAAATTATAAGAAATGCAGGCATTAAACCTGTGAAAGTTGATAATGAACTTTTTCAATTGATTAAAAGAAGTATTAATATTTCAAAATTAACCAATGGCGCTTTTGATATTAGCTACGCCTCAATGGATAAAGTGTGGCTTTTTAATGAAAAAATGACTCAAATGCCGTCAGAGGAAGAAATAAAAAAATCTGTTTCGAAAGTAGGGTATGAAAATATTATTCTCAACGAAAAAGACACCACTGTTTTTCTAAAACAAGAAGGAATGAAAATTGGTTTTGGTGCTATTGGGAAAGGATATGCAGCTGACAAAGCTAAAGGTTTATTAATGTCTAAAGGAGTTACAGCAGGAATTATAAATGCCTCCGGTGATTTGGCAACATGGGGAAAACAACCTGATGGAAAAGATTGGATGGTAGGAATTGTAAATCCGCTAAATAAATCTCATATTTTTTCTTGGATGCCAGTTTATGATAGTTCAGTGGTTACTTCAGGAAATTATGAAAAATATGTGAAATTTAATGACAAAATTTATACCCACATTATCAATCCAAAAACAGGATATCCAGCAACAGGAATTTTAAGCGTAACTATTTTTACAAAATTCGCTGAATTGGCAGATGCGCTTGCAACCTCGGTTTTTGTGATGGGAAAAGAAACAGGTTTGGATTTTATAAATCAATTAGAAGGAGTCGAATGTATAATTATTGATGAAAACAACACTATTATCACTTCTAAAAATATCAAATTAAACCCAATTAAAAATGATTAAAAAAGTATTTTATCTCGCAATTACTTCCATTTTTTTTAGCTCTTGTGTAGCTGTAAAAGAGTATGAAAAAATAAATATCAATGATCCTGATATGGCTCTTTCTCAAAAAAAATTAAACCGTTTTGAAACTTCATATCAAGTTTACAGAGAGGGTGCTTCTGGCGCAAATGGTGGAAAATCAGGTGGAGGTTGTGGCTGTAATTAAAATTTATCAAATGAAAATAGTTATTATTTTAATTTGCCTTTTCTGCTTTGGAACTACTTTTTCTCAAAAAGATTCCACTAATGTTTTCAAAAAAAAGGTATTAGAAACAGCTGAAATTAATTTTTTGACTAGTTATTATGGTCAAAATGGAAAAAATGCCTCAGTAACTGGCGGAATTGGAACTGAAAAATTATCCGATTTCACCTCTACAATAGTGGTAAGCATTCCTATAAACGCTGACGATGTGTTGACTATTGATGCTGGTATTTCTGCTTATACTTCTGCTTCTTCTAGTAATGGAAATCCGTTTGATATTTCTGGAGCTTCTAGAAATGGTGATGATGATGATGATGATGATGATAAAACGTATAAAAAAGCTGCACAAGTGATTGGAAGTCCTTGGATTGCTTCTTCTGGAGCTTCAAAATCGGATGTTTGGAAAACTGTAACTGCTGATTATTCTCATAGTTCTAAAAGTAGAAATACTATTTTGAGTGTAGATGTCTCAATTGCAAATGAATATGATTATAATTCATTTGGCTTTGGAGGTGGATTCATTCAACAATTCAATGAAAAAAATTCAACAGTTAGCTTAAGTGGAAAAGTATATTTAGATACTTGGAATCCTATATATCCAACAGAAATTAAATCATTTGTTGAAGAAAATGGGAATTTAAATCAAGGATTTTTTAATGGAGTTACCATTTTAGACCAATTAGGAAATCAATCTTCAAGATGGAAACCAGCAAAAGGTTTTGAATTGATTGACATCAAAACCCGAAATTCCTATTCAGTATCATTTAGTTTTTCTCAAATTCTGACAAAAAATGCACAAATTTCTATTTTTACTGATATTGTAAAACAACAAGGTTGGCTCGCAAATCCTTTGCAAAGAGTTTATTTTGGTGATATTAGCAATTATTTTATTGGAAATGCTTCTAGTATTTCAAAATATACTTCCACAAATAATACTGATGTTTTTCAATTGGCTGATGATATTGAACGTTTACCAACGAATAGAACAAAAATTCCTATTGGGGTAAGTCTTAATTATTATATCAACGAAATTTTTACAGTTCGAACTTATTATCGTTATTATTTTGATGATTGGGGAATACAATCTAATACAGCAAGCATCGAAATTCCTATAAAAATTTTAGAAACTTTCACATTCTATCCATCATTTAGATATTATGATCAAACTGCTGCTGATTATTTTGCACCTTATGAAAAGCATCTTTCAACAGAAAAATACTATACTTCTGATTATGATTTGTCTAAATTTAAATCGATGCAATATGGTTTTGGAATTACGTATACTGATATTTTTAGCAAATCACACGTATTTAATTTTGGTTTAAATACAATAGACTTTAAATACACAAATTATAAACGCGATTCAGGATTTAATGCAGGTTACGTTGCTGTCGGACTCAAATTTTTAATGGATTGATAAATTAATTTTCAATAAATAGTTTCAGAAATATTTTTTCTAAAACACAACAAAAAAGCAGTTTTTTGCTTTTTATTGGGGGTTGAATAGCTTGGGCAATTGCTCAGGCTATTCTTTTTTCGTTCAATAAAAACAGTTTTTTAATATTTATTAAATCAACAAAATTTTAATTAACTTGCATAGTCTGTAAAAAGAAAGAGAAAAAAATAATTTTTCTTAATTTTATAGTCGAAAAAATCATTTATATCAAAAATTCATGGCAAAAAAGGGTATTCAAAATCGCTTAGAAGATGCAATCAACAATTCTTTTGAGCAAATTTCTGGTCAAGATGCAACTTTTTTATATGCAGAATCTCCCTCAAGTCCAATGCACATTGCGACTTTAGTTATTGTTGAAGGTTCTTTAAAATTCGAGGATTTTAAGGCGGTTGTTGCTTCTAAATTACATTTAATCCCAAAATTTCGAAAGAGACTTTTGAATGTTCCCATGAATTTAGATTATCCTTATTGGGTTGATGATCCAAATTTTGATATTGATTTGCACATCAATAGAGTTCGACTTCCTGAACCCGCAAATTGGAAAACTTTGCGCGAAATGACCTCTTCAATTTTTAGTAATCCCTTGGATTTACGCAGACCTTTGTGGTCCATTGATTTTATTGAAGGTTTGGATGATGTTTCTCAGGTGCCAAAAGGTTCAGTCGCAATTATCTCAAAAGTGCATCATGTGATGGTTGATGGTGCATCTGGAGTTGAAATTATGGGAATTTTATTTGATAAATCTATCCAAGAAAAAGACCTCGAAATCCCAAAACCAAAACCTTTTGAGCCAGAACCTTTGCCTGATGAAATGACGCTGCTTCTAAAAAGTTCTTACGGATTTTTTAAAAATCCGTTCAAAATTCCAAAATTAGCTAGCGAAACTGCTCTTTATTTTTTGAAAGGAGAAATTAACATGCGATTTAATAATAAAAAGTATACTTCTAAAAACAATTTTTCAACACCAAATACAATTTTCAACAAAAATGTATCACCAAGAAGAACTTGGGGAACTGCAATTTTGTCATTTGAACGTATCAATTCGCTCAGAAAAATCGCAGGCGTCACTGTAAATGATTTAATATTAACGATTTGTGCTGGCGGAATTCGTAGATATTTAGAAGAAAGAGACAAACTTCCATCTCAGCCTTTGGTGGCAAATGTTCCAATTTCTATTCGTGGAAAAGATGAAAATAAACAAATGAACAATCAGATTTCCAATATGTTAATTAAAATTGCAACTCACCTCAAAGATCCAATTGAAAGATTGGAATACATTCATGAACAAACCAATTTAGGTAAAAATAAACACAAAGCCGTTGGTGCAAAAACCCTGTCAAAAATTTCTGAAGCAGTTCCTTTTGGTTTAGCAAACTTGGCAGCGACTTTGTATAGCAAATACAATATCAAAGAGTTTCATAAACCACCATTTAACGTTACAATTACCAATGTTCCTGGACCACAAAACCCATTGTATTTAAGAGGTCAAAAAATACTCTCAATCTTCGGATTAACGCCAGTTTTAGATGGATTTGGGTTGATTATTGCTGCATTTAGTTACAATGGTTTGGTATCAATAACAACAACTTCTGATGCGAAAACAATGCCTGATGCCGATAAATTTTCGAGATATATTAGAGAAGCAGCCAACGAATTGGAAACTGTGGTTTTAGAAAGAGGGAAAGTGACAGAAAAGCAAAAAGTGATTACACTAAAAAGCAATCCTTTTCTGAACAAATTCAAAAAGTTTTTAATTGAAAATAGTGGTGCTCGTAACCAACTAAAAGGATGTATTGATTTTCAAATCACTACCGAAAAAACAATTTTTCCTACACAATTTGAAATTTCAGAATCGGCTGTTGTAATCAAAAAAACAACCTCAGAAAATCCTTTTATTACTGTTGAAATTGAAGATTTGGTTTTAAGTAATCTTTACAGAAAAAAATTATTATTAAAAGAAGTACTTATTCAAGAACGTATTAAAATTTCAGGAACTACTAAAAACAAAGAGAAATTCTCAGAAATATTAACTGCTTTTTTCAATCAAAATTAAATGAATTTTAGCACTGATACTTTCAAAACTCCTGACAAGCAAACTATTTTTTATTATAAATGGTTTGCAAATAAAAACATGCCTTTGAGAGGCGTTGTTCAAATTTCACACGGCGTTGGAGAACATGCTGGAAGGTATCATTCAATTGCTCAAGTGCTTCAAAATGAAGGTTATGAAGTATATGCGAATGACCATCGAATTCATGGAAAATCAGTAAGAAATGAAGATTTTTTGGGATATTATGATGGAGAAGATTATTTTTCGGATGCACTAAATGACATGCGTCAATTATCAGAAATCATCAAAAAAGAACATCCATCAAAAAAAATCATTTTATTTGGTCATAGTATGGGTTCTTTTTTAAGCAGGGCTTATGCATCAAAATATGGTGGAGATTTAGAAGCTTTAATACTCTCAGGAACTGCCAGTTTTATGAAAGGTTTGGGTGGATTCGGAATTTTTAGTGCAAAATTATTGAGTAAAATTAATGGAAAGCATAGAAGCAATGAAATGCTAAAAAATATCTTTTTTTCTAATTTTAATAAACATTTCAAACCCAACAGAACCCAAAGTGATTGGCTAAGTTCTGATGAAAATCAGGTTGATTTGTTCGAAGCTGATCCTTTGCGGATTGAGGATTTTTCATTGAGTATTTATGTAGATATTCTCACTGCTAGTAAAAAAGTAAACGAAGAAATTATTTTTAAAAACACACCCAAAGAGTTACCTATTTATGTTTTTTCAGGTGGTCAAGATCCTGTTGGAGAAATGGGAAAAGGTGTGAAAAAAGTGGCTGAAAATTTCAAAAAAGCTGGAATTCAAAACCTTACTTTAAAAATTTATGAATTTGGAAGACATGAAATGCTGAATGAAATCAATAAAACTGAAGTTGAAAATGACCTATTAACCTGGTTGCATCAACAAACAAAAGCCCAAAAATAACAAATGGAAAGTATTAAAATTGTTTATTCCGCTTTTACAAAATTTGCAATTGCCATTGCAGTTTCACAAGGTGCTACTTTAACCGAAGCTAAAAAAATAGTACTTACTAGTTTTCAAAATCACCCTCAAAAAAAACAACTGATTGAAATCATAAAAAACACCTCTTTAGGAAAAAAAAATCTGAATATTTTAAGTCAAGAGTGTATTTCAATTTGTGAAGATTTTGGCCCTGACAGAGATTATATTACCCTTGTTTTAATATTAGAAAATATCTACAAAGATGAAATTTTCAATGAAATTGAAAAAGACACAATCTCCAATATCATTCTAAAATTCAGAAATGAGATTGAGCGCATCAATGCAACCATCCCTCCTCCTCCACTTTTTAATGTTTTGTTAGAATCTCGTTCTTTGGTTGAATGGACATCCATGATAGGTTTGTATCATTTGATTCCAAGATATAAAAGTAATTTGGAAAAACCAGTGTTGCTAATGCCTCCCTACTTGGGAAATGATTATTCAACAACTTTTGTAAGAAAATACCTAAGATCCGCAGGTTTTAAAACCTACAAATGGGATTTGGGAATCAATATGATCAATTCAAAATCACTCCCAAAATTGATTGAAAAATTGGATGAAATTTATGAAAAACACCAAGAAAAAGTGAGTTTGGTTGGCTGGAGTGGTGGAGGTATTTTCGCCAAAATAATCGCAAACAGGCATCCTGAAAAAGTTGCTCAACTTATTACAATTGGTTCTCCAGTTTGGGGTTTGAAAGACATGCAAACTCCAGTAATCAGAACTTTAGAGTTTTTAAGAGGTAAAAAATTACGTGAACGAAATGAGAAATTCATCAAAGAATTAGAACAAATTCCACAAATTCCAATCACTTGTATTTACACAAAAACAGATGGATTAGTGCCTTGGAAACATTGCTTAGAAGCAGAAACTTTTAGAAATGATATTAAAAATGTTGAAGTTTTTGGAAGTCATACAGGAATGGGAGCCAATGCAACTGTGCTTTTAACGGTCGCAAAAACCTTACACGAAAACATCGAAAAAGAGCATCAAAAAACAGTTCTTTCAAAAATGGAAAGCTTGTTTTACCCTGATTTTTGGAAACAAAAAGGAATCTCAAAATTTACCAACATTTTTTTTAGTTGAGTATGGAACATAATTTAGAAAATTGTATTAATCATCCAAAATTTCAGGACGAATTGGCTAAAATAGCCGAAGAATTGGAACTTGATTTGACAGAAGTTCAAAAAAAAGGAATAGCATGTATGCAAGAACTTTTTTCTGAACAACATCCAATTGCGAACATGCTTTCTATCAAAGGTTTTCAATTGATGATGTCAAAAGCTTACAATAACAATATTGATATTGATGCAAAACAAATCAAAGATTTAATGAAAATCATGCGTCAAAACTCAGTAGCATTTATTTTGACACACAAAACATATCTAGATACTGTTGTTTTGGTAAACACTTTAGTACGATACGGAATGCCCATTCCGTATTCATTTGGAGGAATCAATTTGGCTTTTCCGGGTTTTAAACAATTGGCAAAAAAATCAGGTATTATTTTCATCAGAAGAAGTTTTAAAGATGATCTAATTTATAAAGCTGCCTTAAGACACTACATTTCTTGCTTGATTGAAAATGGTGATCACTTAACTTGGAATATCGAAGGAACTCGATCCAGAACCGGAAAAATCGTATATCCGCAAATGGGAATTTTGAAATATATTATGGAAGCTGAACAAGAAAGCACCAGAAAAATTAAATACATTCCTGTGTCAATTGTGTATGATTTGATTCCTGATGTGAAAGAAATGACCGAAGAAGGAAAAGGGAAAGAAAAAAAATCAGAGGATATTGCCACTTTTTTCAGTTATATAAAAAAATTAGGCAACGAATTTGGAAAGGCTGCTATTAGATTTGGAGAGCCTGTTGATGCTAGCGAACATCGAAATGCAATGATTCCTGATTTTGAAGAAGATAGTTATGCTCATCAAAATACTTTGCCACGTTTCGCTTTTGAGCTGATTCACGAAGCAAATATGATTACACCAGTGACGACAGTTTCGCTAGTTTGCAATATTTTATTGAACAATTTTGCGCTAACTAAAAGAGAAATTGAATTCAATGTCATCAAATTGATGAATTATATTGAACAACGCAAAAAAGATGTCTTGATTGAACGCGGAAAAAGCATCAGTGCTGCCGTTCAAAAAGCCCTGAATTTGCTTAAAAGTGCCGGAATTATTCAAAAAAACAAAGCAGGTTTTAAAACCCAATACAACTTAAATTCCGAAGAATTTTTATCAGCAACCTATTATGCAAATATGGCCGCAGCACATTTGTATCATAGAGCGTTTATTGAAATTGCATTAGTAAAAATTAAAGATATTGAAGCGTCTGAAAGAATTGTTTCGTTTTGGGAAGAAATCATGAATCTAAGAAATTTGTTCAAATTTGAATTTTTCTACACAAACAAACCCCAATTTAGTTCAGAAATTGAAGCTGAAATGACTCTTTTTGATAAAAATTGGCGAACAATACTTAGCAATCCTGAGGGAAATATCGAAGAATTATTATCAAAACAAGAATTATTTGTTTCAAAAGCATTGTTATTAACCTATTTAGAAGCGAATAAAGTAGTATGTCATACCCTTGAAACTTGGGATTTAGAAGACGAGTTCAATGATGACGCTTTTTTAGAATTGTGCCTTTTTAAAGGCAAAGAACTACACTGGCAAAACAGCATTAGTAGAATTGATAGTGTTTCTAAACCATTTTTAATCAGTGCTTTACGGTTAGCAAAAAATAGTAAACTTACCCCAATTGAAAATAAAATCAATAGCAAATCATTAACTGATTGGATGAATTTGCTCGAAAATCTTACTGAACGTTTGCGATTTTTAAAGAAATTAGAAATTATCAATGCCAAAAAATCAAAAAATATCTCTTCTGATGAAATTGTTCCTGGTGTAAATTTAGAAAATATTACAGAAGTGGTTTTGGAGGAAGAACAAGGAAATCATATTGCCGCTTTTTTTGATGTTGACCGAACTTTAATCAACGATTTTTCAGCAAAACAGTTTTTAAAATCAAGATTGTTAAGTGGCCAATCTTCTACTAAAGAAATTCTTTCTCAATTTGCAGCAATCTTAGTATATGCTGCAGGAAATAGGGATTTTGAAACCCTTACCAAAATCGCAGCTTTAGGAATAAAAAGTGTAAAAGAACAAGATTTCATCGAATTAGGAGAAGAAGTTTACCAAGATTATTTGATGAATACCATTTACCCCGAAGCAAAATCATTAATTGAATCTCATCAAAAAAAGGGTCACAGAGTCGTAATTATTTCGGCGGCAACACGTTATCAAGTTTTACCGATTGCAAAAGAATTGGGTATTTCTGATATTTTTTGTACAGAAATGGAAGTGAAAAAAGGAAAATTCACTGGTGAAATCACTGAAATTTGTTGGGCTGAAGGAAAAGCAAAAGCTGGTAAAAAATTTGCCAAAAAAAATGCGATTGATTTGTCAAAAAGTTTCTTTTACACAGATAGTTTTGATGATTTTCCTTTAATAAAACTCGTAGGAAAACCAATTGCCACAAATCCGGATTCCAGACTTTCTCAGGTTGCTTTTGAGAATAATTGGCCAATTTTGCGTTTCAAAGAAACCACCAAAAAACCATTGGTAAATGGACTAAGAACAGGATTAGCTGCTGCAAGTATTTATCCCTCAGCTTTGAAAGGGTTGCTTATAGGAGGTTTACTTTTTGATATCAAAGAAGGTAGAAACACGACTTTGGCAAGTATTGGGGATTTGGGGACTAAATTTGCTGGTTTGGATATTGCCATCAAAGGAAAACACAATTTAGAGGATCACAGACCTGCCGTTTTTTGTTTCAATCATCAAAGTTCTGCTGATTTTTTTATCTTATTGAAAATTCTCAGAAAAGACATTGCGGGTGTTGCCAAGAAAGAATTAGAATACACACCTTTAGGTCCTATTTTCAAAGCTTTAGGTGCCATTTTTATTGATAGAGCTGACAAACTAAAAGCCATAGAAGCCTTAAAACCAGCAGTTGAAGCACTCAAAAACGGAACTTCTATTGTGATAGCACCTGAAGGTACTAGAAGTGGTAGTAAAAAATTAGGGCAATTTAAAAAAGGTGCTTTTCATTTAGCCATAAAAGGTGGTGTGCCAATTGTACCAATTGTGATAAAAAATGCGTATTTGGCGATGCCAAAAGGAAGTAATATTTTTAATCCAACTGCCATTGAAGTGGTCGTTTTAGAACCTGTTGACACTTCTGAATGGAAACCAAAAAACATTGATATATACGTTGAAGAGGTAAGAAACATGTTCATTAAAGAATTAGAAAATTAAAAAACCAATAAAAAATGAAACTAAAAGTTGGATTGTTAGGTGGTGGCTCTTGGGGAACAACAGTTGCCTCTTTGACTGCAAAAAATAGCCCAACCATTATTTGGGCAAGAGATCAAGAAATTGTAAATGAAATCAATGAATTTCATACCAATGAAAAATATTTGCCACATGCAAAACTAACGCCTTCTTTAAAAGCTTCAACCTCGATTAAAGAAACAGTGCAAAATGCTGATGTGATTGTAATGGGTGTTCCTTCACAAAGTTTACGTAAAGTGTTGGAAGAAGCAAAACCTCATATAAGACCTTGGGTTCCAATAATTAATTTGGCAAAAGGGTTGGAATTGAGCAGTAAAAAAAGAATGACACAAATTATTGAAGAAATTCTTCCTGAAAATCCTGCTGGCGTTTTAACAGGGCCAAATTTAGCCAAAGAAATTCATTTTGGTAAAGCTGCTGCTGCCGTCATTGCGATGGTTGATCACAATATTGCCACAAGATTGCAAACTGTTTTTAGCTCTGGATTGTTTCGAGTGTATACAAATGACGATGTAATTGGTTGCGAATTAGGTGGCGCATTAAAAAATATTATTGCGATTGCAACTGGAATGGGTGATGGCGCAAATGCAGGTGACAATACTCGTGCTGCAATCATCACAAGAGGATTGTCAGAACTCACAAGATTGGGAGTTGCTATGGGTGGAAAAAAAAGCACCTTTGCAGGTTTGGCTGGAATGGGCGACTTAGTTGCTACTTGTTCCAGTTCCAAAAGTAGAAATCATCATGTGGGATTTGAATTGGGAAAAGGAAAAAAATTAGAAGAAATCATAAGCGAAATGAACGAAGTTGCTGAAGGAGTAAAAACGGCAAAAGTAGTGATGGAGTTAGCAAAAGATTATAACGTTGACATGCCTATTTCAAGAGAAATTTACAAAGTTTTATATGAAGGAAATACGGTAAATGATGCTTTTAAAGGATTGATAAAATATGAAGTTGGCTCTGAAAAAGAACCAGGATAAATCAATTATTATGATAAAAAAACAAGCACAAACTGCCTCTTTTATGGTTCGTTTTCATCAACAAATATTTGAAGAAAATGGCGAATCTAAAATTCAATGGAAAGGGAAAATTTCTCATGTACAGGATGGGGAAGAAAAGCGTTTTTCTGATTTTAAAGACGCTTTGACTTTTATGCAACAAAAACTAAACACACTCACAGAGGAAGCTACAAAATACCAAACCTCTGAAGAACAGGAAAATATCTTACAAAAAAGTCTCTCTATGTGGAAAGCTATCAAAGATGTGGGACCAAAAGTTTTGAGAGATACTTTAAAAGATCCTAAAAAACAGTTTCATAATTTGCAAGACCAATTGCAAGATCAAATTTCAAATATCAGTGAAGAAATCAGTGAAAAAATACAAATAGATCAATGGAAAAATGCTTCAAAATCAGATTTTCATAAAGTGCAACAACAAATTGAAGATTTAGCTGCTGAAATCAAAAAAATGTCAAAAAAAATAGATTCTCAAAAAAAATAAATCTTTTTTAATGGCTGATTTACTCCAACAAATTGAACATCTAAAATCCTTTGAAAAACAAGCTGAAATCAAAATTCAAACGCTTGGAAATTTTGTATTGTGGAGAAATCAAGAAAAAATCAGTGATAAAGAATGGGGACGTGACAAAGCCATCCAACTGTTTCAATATTTTATTTCCAATCGAAAAAAAAATGCCCTTCACAAAGAAAAAATTATGGATAATTTGTGGGAAGATTGGGATGATCGCGATTTTAAAGTGGCACTTCATGGCATTCAAAAAGTGTTGGAGCCTAATAGAATCAATAGAACTGAACCAAATTTTATCATCAGACAAGGTGTGAGTTATCAAATTGATTTAGAGAAAGTTTGGATTGATGTTGAAGCCTTAGAAAAATACATTATCATTGGAAATGAAGCACTTACAATTGATAAAAATAGTGCAAAAATAGCCTACAAAGAAGCGATTGAATTGTATAAAGGTTCTTTTTTACCTAGTAGAATTTTTGAAGATTGGACTTCAGAAGAACGTGAAAAAAATCAATTGTTGATTTTGGGAACGTATATTACTTTAGCAGAAATTTTGTTAGATGAAAATCCAATTGAAAGCATTCGTTTGTCGCAAAATGCCTTGGAAATTGACGCTACTTGGGAAGATGCTTATCGCATTCAAATGCAAGCTTACATTGCAAAAGGAAACAGACCACAAGCGCTAAAAACGTACATGAAATGTGAAGTCATTTTAGAGGAAGAGTATGGCATTTCTCCACTTCCTGAAACTAAAATGCTGTTGCAAAAAATTGAAGAGATTCATTAATATCAATAAGTTTAGGTTATTGCAACTCATTTGCAACTCCTATATTTTACATTTGTGTAAAAATTCGGAAAATCTGAGTTTTAGAATAATAGTTATAAACAAAAATGCAACTCACTTGTAACTCAACAAAATTACATTTGCAGTATCAAATAAAAAAAACAATAAATCTAGATATCATGGCAACAAAAAAGTCAAAAAAAGAAAACAAATTTGAACATGCAAAAGCAATCGTAAAAAAAATAAATAACGATTTGATTGATGCGTCTTTTAATGCAATTGAAACGACTGCAAAGACAGGCGAAAAATGGCAAAAATTAACAGCAAAAATGCTAAAAAAAGCCGAGCCGCTAACAAAACAACAAATCAATATGGTTGTTGAAACTGCTGAATCTATCAAAAGTCAGTTGGAAACTAGCACTGAGCGTTTGAAACATTTGGTGGGTTATGACCACAAAATGATTGAAAATGCTAAGAAAAAATTCAATGAAAATCCTTTGGTTGAAAAAGCTGAAGAGATGAAAAACAAAATTGAAAAAGAAGTAGCGAACAATAAATTTGTGAAAAAAGCCGAGAAAATTGCTGAAAAAATTAAGAAAAACATCACAAATACCATAGAGGAAGTAAAAGAAAAAGTTGAAAATTATACTGACGAAATTTTAGCTGAAGAACCAAAAAAAACCGCCCCAAAAACTAAAAAAACCGCCCCAAAAAAGAAAGAAATAATTGAGGATACAGAACCTAAAATCACAATAATCGTTGAAAAAACGGATGTTGTGAATGATTTAAAAGTTATCAAAGGTGTTGGTCCTGTTTTGGAAAAATCTTTAAATCAACTGAATATTACTTCCTACGAGCAAATTGCAAATATGTCAACTGAAGATTTAACAAATTTGTTAAATAGCGCAAGTATCAACGCTAAAATCTACGATCTTGAAGGTTGGAAAGAACAAGCAAAATTAGCCATGTTGGGCGATTTCGAAGCCGTGAAAAATTGGACAAAAAATAACAATTAATAAAAAATCTTAGAAATTATGAAAACAAAAATAAACATTTCTGAAAAAGTTTCAAAAGCAATTCAAACTGCAAAAGTGAATGCAAAAAAAGCAAACGATTTTGCTTTAAACACCACAGAAGAAGTAGTTACAGAAACCATTACTGTAGCCACTCAATGGCAACAAATAACTGACAAAGCTTTAAAAGCTGGCATCAAATTAATGGAAAATCAACAAAACTTGGTTTTTGACACTTTGGAAACTTACAAAAATCATTTTGTAAAAGGAAAACAAAGATTTAGCAAATTATTTGCCTAATTAATTCTTAACATTTTTTTAGAAAACCAAGTTAATTTTAACTTGGTTTTTTGTTTTTAAAAGGTTTCATTTTCTATAAACGGTAAAAGGTTTCGTATTTTTGCAGAATAAAATTTAGTATGGCAAAAAAGAAAAAAATTACCAAAAATGAGATTTTTACGATCTATATGGATTTTGTTGTCAAAAATGAATCAAAACCTGATGATGTAAGCGATTTTTGCAAAGAAACCAACATTAAAGAAAGTGATTTTTTAGACTATTTTTCATCTTTAAAAAAGGTCGAAAAAGCAATTTTCAAAGAGCTTTTTTTGAACTCAATAGATGTTTTAAACGAAAGTGAAGAATTTTCTACTTTCGACAATAAAAATAAACTAATAAGTTTATACTTTACTCTTTTTGAAAACTTAAACCTCAACAGAGAATTTGTGGTGATTTCTCTTAAAGGATGTAAAAATCAATTGCAATCACTTTCGACTTTATCTAGCTTAAAAAAGAGTTTTATTTCATTTGTTGAAGAATTAAAACTTTCAGAAAGTATTATTCCTTTGGAAGGTTTAGAGAGAATCCAACAGAATTTCATCAATCAATCTTTGTGGTTTCAACTGTTTTTAACCATCAGATTTTGGTTAGAAGACACCTCTGAATCCTTTGAAAAAACAGATATTTTAATCGAAAAATCAATAAATACCAGCTTTGAACTTTTAGAAAACAAATTTTTAAAAAATGCATTTGACCTTGGAAAGTTTATTTATAAAGAAACATTCCAAAAAAACGCCCAATAAGTAATGAAAAAAACCAGTAGTATTCCTATTTCAAAAATCCAACGTGCATCAAAGTTGGTAAAAACAGGTGCAAAAGTAGGTGTGAATTACCTAAAATATTATGGCGAAAAAATGGTAAATTCTGAAGAAAATGCTAGAGAAAATCTCAATAAAAATAATGCTGAAGATATTTATAACAGTCTGAAAGATTTAAAAGGAAGTCCATTAAAAGTCGCACAAATGCTCAGTATGGACAAAAGTATTTTACCAAGAGCTTATGTTGAAAAATTTTCTTTGGCACAATTTTCTGTTCCACCACTTTCTGAAGCGTTGGTTTTGAAAACTTTCAAGAAAAGTTTTGGCAAATTTCCATCTGAAATTTTTGATGAATTTGACACAAAAGCTTACAATGCTGCAAGTATTGGTCAGGTTCACAAAGCCAAAAAAGATGGAAAAAAATTGGCTGTTAAAATACAATATCCAGGTGTTTCTGACAGTATCAAATCAGATTTGGCTTTATTGAAACCTTTCGTTGTGAAAATGTTTAAAATGAAAGGAAAAATGTCTGATGATTATTTTTTTGAAGTCCAAGACAAATTGTTAGAAGAAACTGATTATATATTGGAGGTTGCACAAGGAAAAGAAGTCGTTGCTGCTTGCAAGCACATTCCAAATATTTCATTTCCAAATTATTACGAAAATTTATCATCAAAACAAATTATCACCATGGACTGGATGAATGGCATTCATTTGTCTGAATTCACTAAAATAAACACCAATCAAGAAACTGCAAATGCATTAGGACAAGCATTGTGGGATTTTTATATGTTTCAGATTCACGTTTTGAAAAAAGTGCATGCAGATCCGCATCCTGGAAATTTTTTAATTTCCGAGGAAGATACTTTAATTGCGTTGGATTTTGGTTGTATGAAAACCATTCCAGACGATTTTTACAATCCATATTTTGAATTGGCAAAACCAGAAACATTGCTTGACAAATCAATTTTCGAAGAAAAAATGTACGATTTAGAAATCCTGAGAAAAGACGATGGCAAAGAAGAATTGGCATTTTTCAGTGAAATGTTTCATGAAATGTTATCCATTTTTTCTTTACCTTTCCATTCGGAATTTTTTGATTTTTCTGATGAAACTTTTTTTGAAAAAATTGCTGAATTCGGGGATCGTTATTCAAAAAATACCGAACTCAGATCCTACAATCCTAGCAGGGGTTCCAAACATTTTATCTACATGAATCGTACGTTTTTTGGGCTTTATAACTTGATGTTTGATTTAAAAGCGAAGAACATTAAAATTAATAATTTCATCAATTTGTAAAAACTTAGTACTTTAGTGAAAATTTTACTAAAATAGGTTTTCAAATATGTTAATAATCGGGATTGCTGGTGGCACAGGTAGCGGAAAAACTACTGTTGTCAATCAAATTATCATGCACTTGCCATCGGATGAAGTTTGCGTCATTTCGCAAGATTCTTACTATAAAGTAAATGATCATTTATCGTATGAAGAACGTACAAAAATAAATTTTGACCACCCAAGAGCCATTGATTTTGAATTATTGGTGCAACATTTGAAAGATTTAAAAGCGGGAAAAATCATTGAACAACCCATTTATTCTTTTGTGACCCACAACAGAACAAAAGATACTGTACAAACACATCCAAGAAAAGTAATTATTGTTGAAGGAATTTTAATATTTAACAATGAAGAATTACGCAATTTATTCGACATTAAAATCTTTGTTCACGCTGATACTGACGAACGATTGATTCGCAGAATCCGAAGAGATATTACTGAAAGAGGAAGAGATATTGATGAAGTTTTAATACGATATCAAACCACTTTAAAACCTATGCATCAACAGTTTATAGAGCCCACAAAGAATTTTGCTGACCTTATTATTCCTAATGATAAATTAAATACTGTGGCTGTTGATATTGTAAGAACTGTCATCAACGAAAAACTACAAAATGAGTTTACTAGAAAGGATTAAAAAAAATATTTTCTACAAATTCTTTACAAATATTTTTGTAATGATCTTGATTCCATTTATTATTTGGATGATTTTTTTTGATGAAAACTCATTTTTGATTCACAAAAGGTTTGATAAAGAAATTGAAGAATTAGAAAACTCTGTTAATTTCTATAAAGACAAAATCGAAGAAGATAAAAATACCATTAAAAAACTGCAAGATTCCCTTGAATTAGAACGATTTGCAAGAGAACAATACTTGATGAAAAAAGAAAATGAAGAAATTTATTTGATTGAATTTGATACTATTCCAAAAAAATGAGCACTTTTTTATTTGACGAATTTTCACCTGTTTCAGCTGCTGCTTGGAAGCAGAAAATTCAGGCAGAGCTAAAAGGTGCAGATTACGAAACCTTACTTTGGAAAACAGATGAAGGCATCACTGTCAAACCATTTTATACCAAAGAAGATTGCAAAAATATCGCTATAAATCTCCCAAAAAAAGGGTTTTATATCTGTCAAAATGTATTTATAGATCACGAAAAAACAGCGAATTTCCTAGCAAAAGATGCTCTAAAAAGAGGGGCAACTGCCATTCATTTTAAGGCAAATAAAACATTTGACTATCAAAAAGTATTACAGAATATTGATGTAAAATCAACAAATATTTATTTCAAATTTACTTTTTTAGACGACAATTTTCAGATTGAATTGTCAAAATTTTGTAATTCTGAAAGCATATTTTTCCAAACAGACATTATTGGGAATCTGGCCGAAAATGGCAATTGGTTTTTCAATATGAATGAAGACCATAAAAGACTTAAAAACATTTCAAATTCTTGTAAAAATTCAATATCTGTTTCTTTGGATTTATATCAAAATGCAGGTGCCACCATTTCGCAACAATTAGGATATGCATTGGCACATGCCAACGAATATTTATTGCATTTTGGAAAAGAAATCGCCAAAGAAACGCATTTTTCATTTGCAGTGGGTAGCAATTATTTCTTTGAAATTGCCAAATTGAGGGCTTTTAGAATTTTGTGGGAAACTTTACTCAATGAATACGGAATTGAAAATTCAGCAGTACATATTTTTACACAACCAAGTCTGAGAAACAAAACCATTTACGATTACAATGTCAATATGTTGCGAACAACTTCTGAATGTATGAGTGCTATTTTAGGAGGTTCAAACACGATTTCTAATGTTTCTTATGACGCTATTTTTCACAAATCAAACGAATTTGGTGAACGAATTTCAAGAAATCAATTGTTGATTTTACAGCAAGAAAGTTATTTACAAAAAGTGCAGAATTTTGCTGACGGAAGTTATTATATTGATGCCATCACTTCACAATTGGCAGAAAAAGGATTGGCTATTTTCAAGCAAATTGAAAAAGGTGGTGGATTTCTTGACCAATTAAAATCAGGAATGATTCAGAAAAAAATCAAAGAAAGCGCACAAAAAGAGGAAGCAGATTTTATGGACAAAAAAATTGTTTTGGTGGGCACAAATTTGCAACAAAACAACCATGACCGCATGAAAAATGACTTGGAAATCTATCCTTTTTCAAAACAACGAAACATCAAAACGTTGTTGACGCCAATTACTAGAAAAAGACTTTCGGAAACCATTGAAAAAGAAAGAATTGACAATGAGTAGAAAAGATTTTTCAAAAATAAAAATTTCGAGTTCTGCTGAGAACTCCTCCTCTTTGGGGAGGCTGGGAGGGGCTTTTCAACATGAAAATTTTATTGCAGGAATTGCGCCCAATCTAAGAGGACCTTATGCAACCATGTTTGTTCAAAGACCTTGGACAATTAGACAATATGCAGGTTTTTCAACCGCTGAAGAAAGCAACGCATTTTATAGAAGAAACTTAGAAGCAGGTCAAAAAGGATTGTCTGTTGCGTTTGATTTGGCAACACACAGAGGCTATGATTCTGACCACGAACGTGTGCAAGGTGATGTTGGAAAAGCAGGCGTTGCCATTGATTCTGTAGAAGATATGAAAGTGCTTTTCAACCAAATTCCTTTGGATAAAATGTCAGTTTCCATGACGATGAATGGCGCTGTTTTGCCCATTTTAGCATTTTTTATTGTGGCAGCTGAAGAGCAAGGAGTTGCTATTGAACAACTTTCAGGCACCATTCAAAATGATATTTTGAAGGAATTTATGGTGCGAAATACCTACATCTATCCTCCTACTCCTTCTATGAAAATCATTGCGGATATTTTTAGTTATACCAGCAAAAATATGCCCAAATTCAATTCGATTTCTATTTCAGGATATCACATGCAAGAAGCTGGTGCCACTCCTGAAATTGAATTGGCATACACATTGGCAGACGGATTAGAATACATCCGTAAAGGATTGGAAGCAGGCATGGATATTGACACTTTTGCGCCAAGATTGTCATTTTTTTGGGGAATTGGCATGGATCATTTCCAAGAAATTGCAAAAATGCGCGCTGCTAGAATGTTGTGGGCAAAAATCGTAAAACAATTTCATCCAAAAGACGAAAAATCGCTGGCTTTAAGAACACATTCTCAAACAAGTGGGTGGAGTTTAACCGAACAAGATCCTTTTAACAATGTTGCCAGAACCACTATTGAAGCAATGGCTGCCGTTTTTGGAGGAACACAAAGTTTGCACACCAATGCGTTGGATGAAGCTATTGCTTTGCCTACTGATTTTTCGGCAAGAATTGCCAGAAATACCCAAATTTATTTACAACAAGAAACGCACATCACCAAAACTGTAGATCCTTGGGCAGGCAGTTATCACCTCGAAAAAATCACAGAAACAATTGCCAATAAAGCCTGGGAACTCATCAATGAAGTAGAAGAATTGGGAGGCATGACCAAAGCCATCGAAAAAGGAATTCCTAAAATGCGTATTGAAGAAGCTGCTGCCAAAAAACAAGCAAAAATTGATAGTGGACAAGACGTGATTGTGGGTGTCAACAAATTTCGACTGAAAGAAGAAGACCCAATGCATACCTTAGAAGTTGATAATGAAGCTGTTCGAAAATCACAAATTGAACGTTTGCAACATATAAAATCTACTAGAAATAGTGAGGAAGTAAAAAAATCTTTAGAAGCATTAACCATTGCTGCAAAAAATCAATCAGAAAATTTACTAGCTTTGGCAGTAAAAGCAGCAAAAAACAGAGCCACTTTAGGCGAAATTTCAGATGCTTTAGAAGTTGTTTTTGGCAGACATAAAGCCGTTCATAAAACCATATCTGGCGTGTATAGTAAAGAAATAAAAGACGATTCCCTATTCAAAAAAGCAGCAGCATTGGCAAATACATTTGCTGAATTAGAAGGAAGACGTCCCCGAATTATGATTGCAAAACTTGGTCAAGATGGTCATGACAGAGGCGCAAAAGTTGTCGCAACTGGCTATGCTGATTTGGGTTTTGATGTAGACATTGGTCCATTATTTCAAACACCACAAGAAGCTACCAAACAAGCTGTTGAAAATGATGTCCACATTTTGGGTATATCTTCTTTAGCAGCTGGTCACAAAACCTTGGTACCACAAGTTATTGAAGAACTAAAAAAATACGGACGCGAAGATATCATGGTCATTGTGGGTGGTGTCATTCCTGCGCAAGATTATCAATTTTTGTTTGATGCTGGTGCTGTTGGGGTTTTTGGTCCTGGTACTAAAATTGCACAAGCTGCCATTGATCTATTGACGATTTTGATTGATAGTGTTTCTGAGTAATTTACCAAACATTTTTTTAAGAAGCATTTTCCTGCTGTCCGTTACAAGTCCGCAGTAAAAACAGCATTTTTGTAAGGTTTTTTGTGGCTTCCTCTGGTCGCCCCAAAAAGCCAACAAAAAGTGGCTGTTTTTCCTTTACGGGCTTTCCACTACCATCAGGGCTAAGGATTTGTTATGATATGAACTTTCCTTTTTTAATTAAAAGTTTCTAAATTACTTTTTTACTTTCTCACTTAAAAACATTAAATTTGAATTGAAATAAATAAAATTATCAACTAAAAAATGTACAAAACAATAAACATCGATAGAAATAATCTAACAATTATGGGTGTTCAATTTGCTGATTTAGAAACATTGGAAAGTACTGCCAATGCCCTAGGAAGTAACATGTTTGAAGGTTTTGTACCAACCCCAAAAGGAATTGAAATTATCAGAGATTATATCGTTGGGAAAATTACTTTTGCAGAATTCATAAAATTTGCAAAAGAAAAAGCCTATGTCTGATTCCTATAAATACATTGATCTTGAATACACTTACACTGATCCAAAAACTGGTGTTCTTCGCAATTTAGCAAACATTACCGACGAAGATATTTTACTTTTTGCTGAAAGTGGTGCTGTTACAAAACGTGTTCAGCAACTTCACATAAACCCTATAAAAATAATTGATATAAATAGTTTATTTATCATTCATCAACATCTTTTTCAAGATATATATGCTTGGGCTGGTAAAAGAAGATTGGTAGAAATCAGCAAAGGCGACAAGCAATTTTTCCCAACAAGTCATTTTCAAAACGCATTTCGTTTTATTGATTCTTTAATTTTAGGTTACAAAAAAATTAAGAAAACTGACAAACTACTGTTAGCGCAAAAACTAGCTGAAATACTAGATACTATAAATTATTTACACCCTTTTAGAGAAGGAAATGGACGTGCCCAAAGAGAATTTATACGTTTACTTGCTTTAGAAAAAGAATTGAAACTTCATCTTAACCCTCCTGACAACAGCGATATTTATAAACGATATATGTATGGCACTATAAACAGTGATTTAAAGATACTGACCGACTTAATCTTTGAACTAATTAACAACGAGCAATAATTCTCTGATTTAAATCCAAATCTATACACTTTTTTTTGAAGCCATTTCCTGCTGTCCGTTTCAAGTCCGCACCAAAAACAGCAAATCCTACAAGGTTTCAAAAACCTTGTAGGTATTAAACACTTTTTCTATGAATAAATAAGCCAACAAAAAGTAGCTGTTTTTGGCTTACGGGCTTTCCACTACCATCAGGGCTAGGGATTCGTCGATATTTAAACTTTCCGTTTTTAAATAAAAGTTTCCAAATAACTTCTTTGAATATTTAATGAAAATGGTTATTTTGCGTAAAAATGTGCGATATTTGAAAGGTAAATATTTTGTGGTTCTTGTTTATTTACCTTTTGATATATTTACGGGCACGAGCGACAATCTAGCTAGCTGGGTGATGACGAAAATTATCGTGAAGATTTATTTGATGAAGATCGAAAAGTAATTTATGAAACCCAGAAACAAGAATTTATTTAATTTATAAGTTTTTAAGTGCTATTTTTGAATATAAAATTTTAAATCAATGATTACTTATCTAAAAATAAATGGTTTTAAATCCTTTTATAATTTTGAAATGGAATTTAAGCCTTTTACAGTAATTGCAGGCGCAAATGCTTCAGGGAAAAGCAATTTATTTGATGCGCTAACGTTGCTGTCAAGATTGGCAGAAACTGACAGTATAAAGAGAGAGTTTGGAAAGCAAAGAGGTGAGTTTATAGAATTATTTACTCAATATGGTGATGAAAATTATGCTCAGGAAATTGAATTTATTGTAGAAATGTTAGTCAATAAAAAGGTTAAAGATGCTTGGGGAAATGAGGGCAAATTAAAATATACCCGATTAAGATATGAATTATCTATTAAAAGATATACTAATTCATCAGGTATAGAAGAGTTGACAGTTTCTAAAGAAAATCTCATTAAATTAAATCACCAAGAAGATAATTGGATTAAAGTAATACCAAAAAAGACCTTAGAATATTGGCGTCCAAAAGTTGTTACTGGAAAAAGAGGTATTCCATACATTCAAACTGAAATTGAAAATGGATTGCCAGTAATCTTGGTTTCTCAAGATGGAACAACTGGAAATAAAAGAAGATTCCCTTTAGGTAATGCAACAAGAACTGTTTTGAGCAGTTTTGACACAATTGATTTTCCACACGTTTTGGCTGCCAAAGAAGAAATGAAAAGTTGGAAATTTCTTCAGCTTAATCCTGAGGATTTACGACAAGCAACAAGCAAAAATAACGGAGAGGATGTGATTTCGATAAGTGGGAAAAACTTGGCGGCAGCTTTATATCGAATCAAACAGGAAGATAAATTTAACCTTGTGGACATTTCCAGAAAATTAAATAGCTTTTTGCCAAATTTCATTGAAGTTGACGTTATTGATGATAAAGAAAACAAACAATATTTGATAAAGTTAAAAGATAAAGATAAAAAAGAATTCTCTTCAAGAGTTCTTTCGGAAGGAACATTGAGAATTTTGGCATTGTGCATTTTGGAATTTGATGATAAACACACAGGACTACTCTGTTTTGAAGAACCAGAAAATGGCATTCATCCTTTTAGGATTAAAGCTATGACAGAGTTACTAAAAGATTTAAGCGTTGATTTTAATGAAATAGATACGCCACTTCGGCAAGTAATAGTAAATTCACATTCGCCAGTATTAGTTGGCATAATGTACAATTGGGAAAGTAATCCTAATGTTAGTATTTGGTATGCTCAAATGAGAACTTCTATTTCTGATATTGATGATGAAAGATTAAAGTTAAACTCAACTAAAATAAGTCCTGTTCTGAAAGAAAAAACACAACAATTAAACTTGGTCTTTTCTGAACAAGACAGAAAATTAACACTTTCTATTGTTCAAGATTATTTAAAAACTGCTGATTTTGAATAAAATATAATTTAATATGAGTAATTTTATTCTTGCGGGTTTATTTACAGAAGGAACAACAGATATTCGTTTTTTGGAAAGCGTTGTAAAAACAACTTTAGAAAATTTAGCTTTTGAATGTTCTGGTTACATCGAAACGGAATTAGAAATTATCAAAATAGAAAAAACAGGTTTAAGTTTTAATCAACAAGTCTTAAAAGCAGCAGAAAAAGCTAAAAGGGATTTTGAAATTTTAATTTTATTTATCCATACTGATTCTGATAATAGAGACGACTCAAATGTTTTTAGTACCAAAATTATTCCAGCTAAAGAATTAATCGATCAGCAAGGAAAGGATAAAGTTTGTAAAAAAATAGTTGCACTTGTTCCAATTCAAATGACAGAATCTTGGATGATCGCCGATAAAGTACTTTTAAAAAGTGAAATTGGAATAGAAGGTTCAGATTTAGATTTAGGAATTTACAGGAACCCTGAAGAAATTGCAAATCCCAAAGCAGTTATTGAAAATATTATTCGAATTTCTAAGGAAAATCAAGTAAAAAGAAAGAGAAACAAAGGATTAAATATATCTGATTTATATCAAATTATTGGTCAGAAAATAGATGTTTCTCAACTTGAAAAATTACCATCATATATGAAGTTTAAAAACTCTTTGATAGAAATACTTAAAGAGCTGAACTTTTATCATAAATAAATTGAAAACCTAAATCCAAAGAGTTTTTTAAGCTAATACAAACGTCTCGCTCGTTCCCACAAACCTAATAACTATTTAAAACACCTGACAGGTTTCAAAAATCTTGTAGTTGTAAACTTCTCTAAAGAATAAAAATCAACTATATTTTTTTTCAAATATTTCTTTTCTGTTAAGATTTTTTTTCAAATTTTAAAACATTATAAACCTATAAAAAGAAAAAGTATCATGGCTTCAACCTCAGAAACAGGTCACAGCAAAAATGTGGCTAATTTTAGCAGTGCATTCCAAATTCTTCAAGAAATGGGCACGCTTTACAATCCGTCAAACGCTAAAAATCAAACAAAGCTACCAAAACCATAATTGTGTATATTTGTGAAATTAGTAATCTGCAATGTTATGAGAATAGTAGAATTAAGAAATAAAATAGTAGATAAATTAAACACCGTTGAAGATTCTTCAATGTTAGAATATGTGCTTAATTTTATTGAAAACTTTGAAAAAAATGATTCTTTATCAAATCTATTGTCTGAAAAACAATTAGACGAACTTGATGCAAGAAGAGAAAAATATCTCAAAGGGGAAGAAAAATCGTATTCTTGGCAAGAAATAAAACAAGAGCTTATAGACAAACATGGTTTATAAACTTGAAATTTGGAATAAAGCCAAAATTGAGATTATTGAAGGCTATTTCTGGTATGAAAGTAAAAAATCCAATTTAGGTTTTGAATTTATTGAAGAAGTTGAAGAAATGTTCGAATACATAAATAAATATCCTGAACATTATCAAATCAAATATAAAGAAAGATATAGAGAAGCTGTTTTAAAAAGATTTCCATATTTGATTATTTATGAAATAATACAACAAACCATGGTTGTTTATGCTGTCTTTCCTACAAAAGACTATCCTAATAAAAAACCAACATAAATTTATTGAACATCAAAAAGAAAGTAATAACTACAATATTGTTTCTTTTTTAATGTAATTCTCTCACATTTCATCCCTCAAATTTAACAGTTCAGTAAATCCTTTTATTTAAAAAATGGGAAACTTCCCACATTTGTACCATCAAAAAATAACCATTGATGAGACATATTCTATTTTTTTTATTCGCTATTCTTCAATTTTCAACTGTTGCGCAAACCACCATCAACGGAATCGTAACTGACTCTAAAAACCATCCTATTGTGGGTGCAAACATTTATTTAGATGGCACGTATGATGGCACTACTTCGAATGATGAAGGGAAGTTTTCGTTTTCAACTTCGCAAAAAGGGCTTCAATCGTTGGTGGTTTCTTACTTGTCTTATGAAACGTTTACCAAAACTGCCGAAGTTTCATCACTCAAAAATTTGACAATAAAATTAAAAGACGATATCAATTCTTTGGATGCTGTAGTCATCAACGCAGGTACTTTTGAAGCCAATGAAAAAGCAAAAGTGACTGTTTTGAAACCATTAGATATTGTAACGACTGCAAGTGCTGCAGGCGATTTTTTGGGCGCATTGCAAACATTGCCTGGAACTTCGGCTGTTGCCGAAGATGGACGATTGTTTGTGAGAGGTGGTGAAGCTGAGGAAACGCAAATTTTTATTGACGGCATTCGAGTGTTCACTCCTTATACGCCAACGGCTAATAACATTCCAACACGAGGAAGGTATTCTCCTTTTTTATTCAAAGGAATCACTTTTTCAACAGGTGGGTATTCCGCAGAATATGGTCAAGCACTCTCAAGTGTGTTGTTATTAAACACCATTGATGAACCAGATCAAGAAAAAACAGAAGTGTCTTTCATGACAGTAGGTCTTGGCGTTGGAAACACACAAATTTGGGGCAAAAATTCGTTGAGTATCAATACTTCGTATGTAAACTTAGCTCCTTATTTAGCTGCGTTTCCTGATAGAAATTCGTGGTCAAAACCTTTTCAATCTGGCAGTGGAGAACTCATTTATAGACATACATTTCAAGACGATTCTATGTTGAAAATGTATGGCGCATTCAGTTATTCTGACTTTGATGTGATTCAGGAAGACATCAATTTTGTGGAAGGATTTCGATTTGGATTGCAAAATCGCAATTTTTATTTGAATAGTTCTTACAAAAATAATTTAGGAAATAACTGGAAAATTGAAACTGGATTGAGTTTTACCAACGACAATTCAACCTTGAAAATTATAGATGATTTGGTAGGAAGCAATGAAAACTCCATGCATTTTAAATTGAAATTGAGAAAACAAATCACAAATCGTTTCAAATTTACACTGGGTTCAGAATATTTTATCACCAATTTTAATGAAAATTATACACCTATAAACAATCAAAAATTTGACTACGGATTCAACAATCAATTATCGGCAACCTTTGTTGAAACGGATGTTTTTTTCTCTAAAAACTTGGCTGCAAAAATTGGAATTAGGGCAGAAAACTCCCATTTATTGAATGAATTTACCCTTTCGCCAAGAGCTTCTATTTCATATAAATCAGGAAAAAATTCGCAGTTTTCGCTTGCTTATGGTCAGTTTTACCAACAACCAAAAAATGAGTATTTGAAATTTAGTCAACAATTTTCATCAGAAAACACCTCGCATTTGATTGCCAATTTTCAATATTCACAACAAAATGAAATTTTCAGAATTGAAGCCTATTTCAAAGACTATAGGAATTTGGTAAAGTTTGATACTGAAATGCCAAATTTCTCTTCAAATTTCAACAATGATGGAGTTGGATTTGCAAAAGGAATTGATGTTTTTTGGCGACAAAATCAGAAAATCAAAAACACAGATTATTGGATTTCTTATTCGTTTTTGGATACAGAAAGAGATTACCGAAATTATCCAATAGCTGCAAGACCCAATTTTGCATCAAAACATAATTTTTCAATTGTGGCAAAACATTGGATTGAAAATTTGAAAAGTCAGGTTGGATTCACCTACAGCTTTGCCTCTGGAAGAAGTTATACAAACCCAAATGAAACAGGATTTTTAAACAATGAAACCAACAATTACAATTCATTGAGTTTGAATTGGGCGTATTTAATTGATCAGCAAAAAATCCTATATTTCTCTGTTAACAATGCTTTAGGAACCAAAAATGTATTTGGATATAATTATAAAAACACCCCAGATTCAAACGGATTTTATGACAGACAAGCCATTATTCCTAATGCTGATAGTTTCTTTTTTGTAGGATTCTTTTGGACAATAAGTGATGATAAAAAATCGAACCAATTGAATAATTTGTAGTATTTTACAACTCGGTAAACAAAAATTACAATTCGGTATTATTCTTGAACACATTAAAAATAAACAACAGATATTTGACCTATAAAACAAAAACATCATGAAAAAAAACCTACTAATTATTACATTTATTTGCTTCGGAATTTTAACAACAAAAGCCCAAGAAGAAGAAACGTTTGATTTGACCGTCGAAATTACTGGAATAACAACTGATGCCGGAAAAGTTTTTATTGCGGTATATGATAAACAAGAAAATTTTTTAAAAGACACTGAAAAATCATTGAAAACAAATGTAGTTGTTGAAAATAAAAAAGCAATAGCAAAATTCAAAGGATTGAAAAAAGGAGAATATGCAATCTCTATTTTCCACGATGAAAATGACAATAATAAAATGGATACCAAAATTTTTGGCATCCCAAAAGAACCTTATGGATTTTCAAATAACGCCACTGGATTTATGGGTCCACCAAAATTTGAAGATGCAAAATTCTTAATAGACAGCAATAAAACTATACAAATTAAGGTCAATTAAATTTCTTTTAAAAACTCACAAATTACTTAATATCAATTTATTATGAAAAAAGTATTTTTATTCATAGGGTTATTCTTTGCCCTAAACGCAACTAGTCAAAGCAATTATGAAAAAGCAATGCAACAAGCATTTGCACTTTGGGATGAAGGAAAATCAACAGAAGCATCACAATTATTTGAAAGAATTGCTGCTGCTGAAAAAGAAAATTGGTTGCCATCATTTTATGCAGCAACCATAGAAATTTTAGGAAGTTTTGGAATCAAAGACGAAACAATTTTAAACGCAAAGTTGACCAAAGCACAGGAATTTTTAGACGAAGCAAGTTCTATTTCTGAAAACAATCCAGAAATTATCATCACACAAGCATTGCTAAACACTGCATATATAGCATTTGACGGACAAAGGTATGGCATGACCATGTCTGGAAAAAATAGTCAATTGTATGCAAAAGCATTGCAAATTGCCCCAAAAAATCCAAGAGTTATTTTAGGAAATGCGGAATGGAATATGGGTGCAGCAAAATTTTTCGGACAATCTACCAAACCATTTTGTGATGAAATAAAACGTGCTATTAAAATTGGAAAAGAAGAAAAAAACGAATTGCAATTCTATCCAAAATTTCAATTAAAAAGAGCCGAAGGTGTTTTGAAAAAATGTGAAGAATAGTATTGTACCTGAGAAGCTTAAAAAAACTGTCAGGTATTTAAGTTTATAAATTTATGATATTGTAACTTCTGAATTTAAGATCTTTTGAATAAGGTTTTGCTTCGCAACTTCATCACTGCCAAACAACCATTGTAACACATTATCTTCCCAAATTTCTCCTTTTTCTTTTTCGGTAATGATATTTTTTTCAATTGCTAAATCCAAAATTTTCCCTGGATACGAAGATTGTGCATCACTTTCCATTTCTCCTAATGGATAAGGATCATCTAAACCCATCAGAATCTGTTTAGTACCTTGTCTTTTGAACATCAAATTTAAAGAATCTGTGTCGTGTACTAAGGTATCAAAGAAAATATTAGGATGACCAACTGCTTTTCTTGGATGGTGTTTTCCAACAAATAAATCAGGTCTGCCATCAAAACCTTGAATGCGTCTGCCTAAATTCATTTGTGCCAACTGACCTCCATGCGCAAAACAAGTTCGAATATTTGGATAGCGCTCTTGCATGCCATTTAACGTATAAAAATGGTAGGCATCACCACATTGTGCCAACATCCAAATCAAGTGAAAACGCCAATTTGAATTTTCTAATTTGATCATTTTGTCACCATCATAAGGATGAATTTCGATAGCTAATTTGTACTTGTCTGCCAATTCAAAAATTCGGTCATTTTCTTCATCAAAAATGCTTCGCCATTGACCAATAGAATCCATAAAATGGGTTGGTAAACACAAAACTTTCAATTCCAATTCTTCTACACAACGTTTTATTTCATCCAAAGCTCCATAAATAAACCCAGGATGTACCACAAATCCACACGTAAATTTATTTGGATGATTTTTTTGCACTTTCGCATTGAAATCATTCTGAAATCGAAGTGCTTTTTTCATCTCTTCTAGTCGCAAACCATTGCCATACAATTGGGATAAATTCAACACCACAGCATGATCAATTTTGTTGCGTTCCATCCATTTTAGTTTTTCATCTAAGAAAAAACTAGAATCAGTTACTGGACGTTTCCAACCTTTTTGAAACATGTGTTTGCGTTCATCATCTACCCAAAAAATTTCTTTTTCTTTCATAAACTGAGGAATTTCTTCAGGATATGGCAACAAATGTGAATGTCCGTTAATACGAAGTTTGCGTCTCATTTTTATATTTTATTGGGTGCTTTCATAAATGTTCCGCAATTGGAACAAGTACATTTTTCAACATCTGAATAATAATTATCAAAAATAATTGGCATATCAGTTTCTATATTATTCAGCGCAAAAGTTTCTCTATATAACTGATTTCCACAGTTTTCGCAGTACCATTCTAAGGCATCTAACATATTTTCAGAACGAGGATATTCAATCACCAAACCAACCGTATTTGCTTTTCTTTGAGGAGAATGTGGCACTTTTGCGGGTAACAAATAAATATCTCCTTCATTAATTTCGACATCAATCATAGTTCCATTTTCATCAATAATTTTGAGAATCATATTACCTTCCAACTGGTAAAAAAACTCAGGAGTTTCATTATAATGATAATCTTTACGATTGTTTGGACCACCAACAACCATTACAATATAATCGCCATTTTCCCAAACTTGTTTGTTTCCAACAGGAGGTTTTAACAAATGACGATGTTCATCAATCCACTTTTTAAAATTTAAAGGTTTTACTAGATTCATTTTTTTAGATTTTTAGATTGTTGGATGTTTAGATTATTTGATTTTTATAAACTTTTTGTTCTTCCACCATCAACTGGAACATTAATTCCATTGATATAACTTGCTTTTTCGCTTGCTAAAAATACAATGGCATTGGCAGTTTCTTCTGGCTTTGCGAAACGTTTTGCTGGTGTGTAATGTTTCATTATTTCAGCCATTTCATCAAAACTTCGGTTTTCTATAGAAGCTTTTATTTTGATAATTTCGTTCAATCTTTCTGTTTCTGTAAAACCTGGTAACACATTATTTACGGTAATTCCGAATGCTGCAACCTCATCTGCCAACGTTTTACTCCAGTTTGCAACTGCACCTCTGATAGTATTACTAACTCCCAATCCAGGAATAGGTTCCTTTACAGAAGTAGAAATTACGTTGACTATTCTACCAAAACATTGACTTTTCATAAACGGAATTGTAGCTTGTGCCAACACATGATTGCATTTTAAATGCATGGTAAATGTTTCTTCAAATTGAGCTAAAGTTGCGTCTAACAAATTGCCACTTCTTGGACCACCAGTATTGTTAATTACGATGTGAAAGCCATGATTTTCAGCAATAGATTTTTCTACAAGTTGTTTTAAATCAACAGGATTTGAAAAATCTGCCACCAAATAAGAATGTTTTTCAGGATTTGGCAAACTTACCAAAACTGCTTTTAGTTTTTCTTCATTTCTTGCTAATAAGGTAACATTTACGCCTTCCTCAGCTAATATTGTTGCAGTTGCTTTTCCAATTCCTGCTGTACTTCCGCAAACGAGTGCGTATTTATTTTGGATTCCTAAATTCATAAAAAGCCCATCCTAACCTTCCCAAAGGGAAGGAACACTAAACTGGGTAGTTATGTGTTCTTATTATTATTTTTATTATTATTCGCTCCAATATTTCCCTCCTTTGGAGGGATTAAGGGAGGCTTTTTATACACACATTCTTTGCTTCTGTAAAAAAACGTAACGCTTCAAAACCACCTTCACGTCCAATTCCAGAATCTTTCATGCCACCAAAAGGCGTTCTTAAATCGCGCAACATCCAAGTATTTACCCACACAATTCCAACTTTTAACTGTTGAGAAAAATGCATGGTTCTATTCAAATTATTGGTCCATAAAGTTGCTGATAATCCGTATTTTGTATCATTTGCTAAAGATAACCCATCTTCGTCATTTTTGAAAGACATCAAAGTAACAATTGGCCCAAATATTTCTTCTTGATTTAATCGGCATTGATTGTCAACAACCTCAATAATTGTAGGCTGTAAATAATAGCCATTTTCACAATTATCGACCACAACTTTCTCTCCTCCAAAAAGGATTTTTCCATTTTCAATTTCAGCAATATCAATATAACTTTTTACTTTTTCTAGATGTTCTTTGGATACTAATGCTCCAATATCTGTTGATTCATCTGCTGGATTTCCAACCTTTAATTCAGAAACTTTTTTGATAAAATCTTTTTTAAATTTCTCATAGATTTTTTCTTCCACCAAAATTCTACTTCCACACAAACAAATCTGACCTTGATTTGAGAAAGAAGAACGAACAGTTGTTGCCAACATTTTTTCATAATCACAATCTGCAAAAATGATATTGGGATTTTTTCCTCCCAATTCCAAAGATAGTTTTTTAAACATTGGTGCTGCAATTTTTGCTATTTGTGCACCCGTTTTTGTGCCTCCAGTAAATGAAATTGCTTTGATTTTTGGATGAGAAACAATGGCTTCTCCAACTTGATTTCCCAAACCATGAACGATGTTTAAAACGCCATTTGGCAGACCTGCTTTTGTGCAAATTTCGCCTAACAAATACGCTGTCATTGGTGTAATTTCGCTTGGTTTTGCTATCACACAATTTCCTGCAGCTACTGCAGGAACTATTTTCCAAGTAAATAAATACAAAGGCAAATTCCAAGGAGAAATGCAACCTACAATTCCAATGGGTTGACGTAACGTATAATTGATGGCATTTTCACCAACAGTTTCATGACTTTCGCTTGCAAATTGTGTGATGGCATGTGCAAAAAATCGGAAGTTAGTGGCAGCTCTTGGAATGTCAACAGTTTTGGCTAAACTGATAGGTTTTCCATTGTCAACAGATTCTGCTTTTGCTAAATTTTCTAAATTTTCCTCAATTAAATCAGCAATTTTGAGGAGGATTTTACTTCTTTCCTCTAAAGAAGTTTGAGACCATTTTGGAAATGCTTTTTCTGCAAATTCTACTGCCAATGCTACATCCCCTTGAGTAGAATTTGGAATTTGTCCATAAATCTCGCCAATAGAAGGATTGTAATTAACCAACCAATTATCTTGAATTGGATTTACAAATTCGCCATTGATGTAGTTTTGGATGTTCATTCTCTAGTTTCTAATTCAGCAGTTATTAAAAGCAATAATTCTTGTATTTCTTTATTAAGATTTTTTCGATAATTGATAACATCTTGTGTAAAAGATAGTTTTATTCCAATGAGATTTCTGGTATGTTTATTTGATAAAATCTGTGAATAATCATTTGGAGTTTCTTTTTCTATGGATATATTTGGAATGTTGTATTTTATTAATGGAATAAAATTAATATCTTTTTCTACAATATCATCAATTCTAATTTGGTGTACATTTAATCTATCATCAAGGATATCTTTTAACAAATTCATTCGAAACTCAAAATCATTGAATTTTTTATAGATACTTTTATTTTTGATTAGACTTAGTTTATTGGTGTTTTTTAAATCATTATAGGTATTAAAAGTTGGTAAATTGGTTTGTAAATCCCAAACTGCATCTTCAAAAATGGAATCTGTAATGACAATTGATTTTGAAATTAATCTATCTGAATTGATATCCAAAATATTTATAAGTGATTGTTTTAAATTTTCCTCTTGTAAAATAAATGCTTCAGATTGTTGTTTGGCAAGTGTTAGATTTTCTTGTAGATTTTTTAAAACTGCTGTTTCTTCACTATTTTCTTTTCGACTTTCATTCCAATTATTAATCTGCAATGCAATCAAAATCCCAATCACCACCAATACAATTTCGCCAATTGCATATAAAAAATAGCTTTGAACTTTCTTTTGTTCTATGAGTTTTTGACGGATTTTTCGGAAGAATTTAATCATATCAATAATTTTTTAATTCTTGTTTAATTAAATTTTTCAATTTATTGTTTTCTTCAATAACTGGTAAAAGACGGGAGTGAAATTCATTCCATTTCAAATTAATTTCAAATAGAATTTGTTGAAATTCTTCAGTTTTTGACAGTGCAATCAATTTGTTTTTATCAACTAGATTTAGTCCGTTAACAATTTTGAAAGTATAATCATTAAAATACTTATCTTTTAGTTTAAATAAATTTTTTGTATTGTAAAGTTTATGTTTTCCTAAAAAAGGTCTGATATCATCAGAAATAATTTGTTCTAATTCTTGAGTATAAGAAGTTTCCATATCTGCAACAAGCTTTGTATAAGTAATTAACTCTTTTCTAACTTTAGTATTTGAAATTGAAAATGCATTTTCTTTAAAATCTTTATCTATCAATTGCTTAAAATAAAGACTTCGTCTTATCAATGCAGGTTCGTTAATTGAGTCTAAAACTTCATTATTAATTCCTATTTGATATAATTGAAAATGAAGCTTTTCAACACTCTTGAATGTTTCAAGGTAATATGTAAATTGAGTAGAATCAATTACTAAATCATTATAGATGTTTGATAAAAACTCCTTTTCAGTTTTATTTAATTTTCTAATTTCATTCCAATTGTTAATCTGCAGTGCAATCAAAATTCCAATCACCACAAGAATGATTTCGCCAATTGCATATAAAAAATAACTGCGAACTTTTTGTTGTTCAATGAGTTTTTGACGGATTTTTCGGAAGAATTTTATCATAACGATTTCTTATAAACAGTCACTTTAATTTCCACCACCAAATCAGGATGTGGCAATTGATGCACAGCAACTGTGGTTCTTGCAGGACCTGTTGCTGCGTCAAAAAACTCTGCATACGCTTTGTTATAATCTGCAAAATCATTCATATTTACCAAGAATGAGGTAACGTCTACTGCATCTTTTAAACTAGCTCCTACTTCTTGTAAATTATTGTTGATATTTGTTAAAACCTCTTTGGTTTGAATATAAGCATTCAACTTTTTCGTGCCCATTTCGTCAATAATTTCAACACCAGCAATAGTATTATCTGATCGTCTTGAACTTGTTCCTGAAACAAAAATAAAATCACCAACTACTTTTACGTGTGGATATGCGCCTCTTGGAGTTACTTTTTTTTCTGTCATTTTTCTATAATTTATAATTTTGCAATGGAATCTTCCTTCAAAATTTCTGTAGTTTCGGCCATTACTTTGTCTAAAATAATCTTTAATTCGTTTTTTGTCATATTTTGATGCGTTTGAACGGTTTCGTCTGCAATCAAATGTAGCAACGCTTTGTCTTGAGCTCTTCCTTTTTTCATAGCTTCCTCATAGCCAATATGTTCGTTAAATGTCACTAAAGAATATTTCGAAAAATACTGATTTGGAAAATACTTTTCTAAATCCATTTCAATTTTTCTTTTTTGTTTAAATATTTCATTTGCCACATGATCTCGCATTTCGTAAAAGTTGTCAATTGCTAAATCTGCAATAGCATCTGTGTCTTTTTTTCTAGCTTTTTGATATTCTTTAAAAACAACTTCCCAACTTTCCAATTCTTGATTCAAAATTTCATCCAACACAACAACATCTTCAAAAGAAGCATTCATTCCTTGACCGTAAAAAGGCACAATAGCATGCGCTGCATCACCCAACAAAAGGGTATTTTTATAAAACCAAGGCGAACATTTTACGGTTCCTAAAGGACCTGTTGGATTGTTCAAAAATTCGTCTTTGATATTAGGAATCAATGCCAAAGCATCAGGAAATTCTTGTTCAAAAAAAGCTGTTATTTTTTCTTCGGTAGTTAAATTATTGAAATGATATTCACCTTCATCATAACTTAAAAAAAGCGTAACAGTAAAACTTCCATCCAAATTTGGCAATGCAATGAGCATAAAATCGCCTCTTGGCCAAATGTGTAAATGGTCTTTACTAATTTTATGATTTCCAGTTGAATCTGAGGGAATTTCTAATTCTTTATACCCATGAGTTAAGTAATTTTGAGAATAACTGAATAAAAATTTTGGTTCAGAAATATAACTTTTTCTCAAACTTGACCCTGCACCATCAGTTCCAAAAATCACTTCGGAAGTGACAGAAAATTCTTCGTTTGTTTCTGAATTTATGAAAAATGCAATCCCATTTTCGATGTCCACTTTTTTACATTTATGGTTAAAATGGATGGTTACGTTTTCATGCTTTTCAGCTTCATCTAGCAACAACGCATTTAAATCTCCTCTTGAAATGGAATTGATATACTCTCCTTCTCTACCTGAATAATTGGAAGAAAAAGTATTGCTTTCTTTATCATGCATCAATCTTCCAATCATAGGAATACAGAGTTTTCGGGCTTTTTCTTCAACACCACACAAACGCAAACCTTTCAAACCTCTATCTGACAGCGCTAAATTAATAGAACGTCCAGCAGAAATGGCAACTTTTCGTAAATCTGGTCTGCTTTCAAAAACTTCAACCAAAAATCCTCTTTGCGCTAGTCTTAATGCTAATAACGAGCCACATAAACCAGCTCCAATAATTAATACAGCCCCTCCTAAATCCTCCCCCAAAGGGAGGCCTTTTTCGGGATTTTTTATTTTATTATCTTGTAAAGTCATTTTTACTTTTTTTTAGGCTGAGCACAGTCAAAACCTAGTTATTTATTTATATTTTATTTATATACAATATCAAACCATAAAATAATTCATAACTGATTAGTAAGGTTATTTCTTCTGTAATCTGTTGTTTTTCTTTTATATGTGAACTAAAACTAACTGCTTTAACCAGAGGAGAAAAATCAATAAAATCATCAAAAGTACTTATATACTCCTTTATATTTTTTTTACCTGTCTTATTAAAAATACATGAAAAAAGTTGGTTATTTTGATACATTACAAAATAATCATGAAAAGATTCACTTTCTAAAAGACTCCTATCTACTTCATCATTTATAATTAAATTTTCTTTTTCAGATGAATCATGAATAGGATTTGGGATATTTTGAATTTCTAAGCTATCTAAATTTATATTTTGTGTAATTTTTCCTATTTCACTCTGCCTCTTATACAAAAGATGAAAGGTTGATGTTTCTTTAAATTGATTTAAAAGTTGAATTGCTCCCTTAGATTTTAAAAATTCAATTTTAGGATTAACTTCTGATAATTCTTCTAAGTATTTTAAATAGAATTCGATATCATCATTATTCTTAACATTATAACGTTTTCTTAAAAAATTTTCAAAATCATAAACTCCTTTTTCGATGTTTTTAATATCATTCTTTGTAAAACAACTCTTTAAAATACTATTTTCATTAATTTCATTGGCATTTTTTGAATTGAAACAATTAAAAAAAAAGAAAGTCAAAAGTAAAAAATAAAGCTTTTTTTTCATCACTGTAAAAGTGTTTTTAAAATAGAAATCATCTGAAATACATCTTCAAAACTGTTATACATTGGTACTGGTGCACAACGCATTACGTTTGGTTCTCGCCAATCTGTAATGACATTTTTTGATAATAATTGCTGATGCAAACTTTTGTTTGCCTCTTTAATTTGAATTGAGATTTGACAACCTCTTTCTTTTGGATTTGAAGGTGTAATTATTTTTATTTTGTGGGTTTCAATTTCTTGGATTAAAAACTCCAAAAAACCGGTTAATTTTTCTGATTTTTCGCGCAAAGCATTCATCCCAACTTCATCAAACAAATCCAAAGAAGCTAAAATTGCTGCCATTGATAAAATTGGCGGATTTGACAATTGCCAACCTTCTGCACCTTCCATCACATCAAAAGGCATTCGCATATTGAAACGCGTTTTCTTATTGTGATTCCACCAACCTGCAAATCGTGGCAACTCTTTGTTTTTCGAATGTTTTTCGTGCACGAATATTCCTGCCAAACTTCCAGGTCCAGAATTTAAATATTTATAGGTACACCAAGCTGCAAAATCTACTTCTGAATCGTGTAAATTGGGTTGAATATTTCCCGCTCCATGAGCCAAATCAATGCCAACCAAACAGTTTTTTGAATGACCAATTGCTGCAATTTTTTTTAAATCTAAAAACTGACCTGTATAATAATTGACACCTCCAATCAACAACATTGCAACCTCATCTCCTTGATTGTTAATAATTTGCTCTAAATCTTCTATTCTCAATAAGTCTTCACCTTCTCTTGGTTTCCAAAAAATTAACCCTTCTTGAACATCAAAACCATGAAATTTTAATTGCGATTCTACTGCATATTTATCTGAAGGAAAAGCATCACTTTCAATGACAATTTTGTATTTAGTTTTTGTGGGTTGATAAAAAGAAACCATTAACAAATGCAAATTCGTAGTTAATGTGTTCATCACCACAACTTCAATAGGTTTTGCGCCAACGATTTTCGCCATTTTTTCAGTCAAAAATTCATAGTAATTCAACCAAGGTCTTTTAGCTTCAAAATGACCTTCAACACCCAAATTCGCCCAATCTTTTAATTCCTGAAGAACATATTTTTCAGTTAATTTTGGTTGTAAACCCAAGGAATTTCCTGTAAAATACAGCCATTCATTTCCTCCCGAATTTTCGGGATTATCTTTGGGAATGTGAAACTGGTTTCTAAGATGCGAAAGTGAATCTTGGGCATCTAATTGTTTGGCAAATGCCAATGAATTTTGATACTGCATGCAAAAAATATTGGTTTGTTTTCAAAGATAAAACAATACTTTTAAGTTTTCAATTTATGAGCATTTGATTTTTTGTAAATTCGCTTAAAAATACATCAGATGAAATTTTTAAAAATAGTGGTTTGTTTGATTTTTATCGCTTTTATATCTTGCAAAAATGACGTTCAAACGATTGAAGCACTAGAAAAAATGACTTTGGGAATCAAACAAGAATATGCACCAGACAAAAGAGTGGAACTTTTTGATATTCAATTTATTCAAAAAAACAATCATATTTTACTTCAAGGAGAAACAACATCGAGAAATGCGCTTACCATTTTGATGGACAGTCTTCAAAAAAGAAATCTAAAATTCGAAAACAACGTTCGTGTTTTGCCAGATTCAGCAGTTGGTAACTTTCAATTTGCAGTAGCAAAAAATTCGGTAATTAATATTCGCTCAGAAGCATCTCATTCAGCAGAATTGGGTACTCAAGGTTTGTTGGGAATGTCACTAAAAGTGTTGGACAAAAATGGTGACTTTTACAGAATTCAAACTCCTGACAACTACATTTCTTGGGTTGATAAAGGAGGCATTCAACTAATGAATGAAGCAGAAATTAAACAATGGGACGCCTCAAAAAAAGTGCTTTTCACGGCACTTTTTGGATTTGTATATGCGCAAAAAGATATTGAAAAATCGATTATTTCTGATATTTCTTTGGGTGGAATGTTGCAATACATTGCAGAAGACGCTCAATTTTATCAAGTAAAATATCCTGATAATAGAATGGGGTTCATCAAAAAAAATGATGCTGTTAATTATGATTCTTGGTTAAAAAACTTGATTTCAACAAATGAATCTATTGAAAAAATTGCCAAAAAAATGGCAGGTTTTCCTTATTTATGGGGAGGAACTTCTGCAAAGGGAATGGATTGTAGTGGTTTTATAAAAATGGTGTATTTGATGAATGGATTTATCATTCCAAGAGATGCTTCACAACAAATTAACGTAGGAAAAACTGTGGACGAAAATCTCAATTTTTTAGATTTACAAAAAGGTGATTTGTTGTTTTTTGGTAAAAAAGCCACTGAAAATTCGAAGCAAAAAGTAACCCATGTTGGCATTTGGTTGGGAAATGACAAACAAGAATTTATTCATGCTTCTGGAAATGTGCATATTAGTTCTATGGATAAAACGCAACCTCATTTTGATGAAATGAATAAAAATAGATATTTGGGAAGCAAACGTTATTTGGGCGAAAAAGATCCGCAAATTATTGATTTGAAGACTATAATTGACTTAAAAGAGTAAAATTTCATCTTTAATTAACATCAAAACAGATAGCTATCCATTTATTATCCATACTTTTGCGCGCTATTTTAATAAAAATACATGAAGCGAATTAAAGAATACAAAAAATTATTCAACATCGAAGGTCAAATCGATTTGAAAGAATTGAAAACATCTTACAGAAACTTAGTAAAAGAATATCATCCAGATAAATTTTTGGACGAACAAGCAAAAGAAGATGCTGAGGAAATCAGTACAAAAATTATTGATGGATATCACTTTTTAGTGAGTATTGCTCCCGAAACAAAAGAGGCAAATTTAGAGGAATATAAAATCACCACTGCTGAATGTCAGGTTGTTGATTGGCGTCATAAAAGTATGTTGCTTGAAGTTACTTTTTCTGATGGAAATACGTATGAATATTTTGGGGTGAATAAAATTCTTTTTGGGAAATTTGTCAACGCAAAATCGATGAATAATTTTGGTAGAAGAAATATTTTCAATTCTTTTTTATACCGAAAAATCAAGAAAGTTGCCGTAAACGCTTAACTTATTGACACATAAAAATCCTTCAAAAAATTTTTGAAGGATTTTTTTATGAATTTATGTTTCTAATACAACACTCTAAACTTAATAGTTCCCTCTACATTTCGTAATTTTTCAATTACCTCAATGTTGTATTCTTTGTCTAAATCTGTAATTACATACCCCACTTTTGGGTCTGTTGACAAATATTGACCATTGATATTCAATTCATATTCAGCTAAAATCTTATTTATTTTAGCCATAACTCCAGATACATTTTTATGAATGTGTAAAAAACGATGCGCATTTACTTGTCTTGGCAAACGAATATTAGGGAAATTTACAGCATCAACAGTATTTCCATTATTGATATATCCCATAATTTTATTCGGCACAAAATCAGCAATATCTTTCTGAGCTTCTTCTGTACTACCCCCAACATGTGGAGTTAAAATAACATTTGGCAAACCTTTTAATTCCGTTATAAATTCACCATTTTTTGCAGGTTCTGTTGGATAAACATCCACAGCAGCACCTGCCAATTTCCCACTTTTTAGTGCATCAGTCAGAGCTTCAATTTCGACCACAAAACCACGAGCCAAATTGATTAAATGAGCGCCATCTTTCATTTGCTCAAATTCTTCTTTTCCGAAAAAATTATAATTCGCTGGATTGTCATCAACATGCAAAGTAACGACATCTGCAATTGACAATAAATCTTTTAAAGAATACATTTTAGTAGCATTCCCAATAGATAATTTATCTTCAATGTCGTAATAATAGACGTCCATTCCAAGTGCTTCTGCCAAAACAGACAATTGTTTTCCTATGTTTCCATAACCAACAATTCCTAATTTTTTTCCACGAACTTCTCTTGAACCATCTGCAGTTTTATTCCAATAACCGTTATGAATTTCTGTACTTCGTTGAAAAACAGAACGCATTAACATGATTATTTCGCCAATTGCCAATTCAACTACAGAACGCGTGTTGCTATATGGAGCATTGAAAACAACAACGCCATGTTCTTTACACGCTTCTAAATCAATTTGTTGAGTTCCAATACAAAAGGCACTCACCACCATTAATTTATCTGCTGCTTCGATAACTTTTTTGGTAACATTGGTTTTGGAACGAATTCCTAAAACATGAACGTCTTTGATTTTTTCAATCAGTTCTTCTTCAGACAAACTTTTTGAGATAGATTCTACTGAGAATCCATCTTTTGATAATTTTTTAAACGCATCAGGATGAACGTTTTCTAATAATAATATTTTAATCCTGTTTTTCGGGTATGAAATTTTTCTAGGCAACTTGTTTATGTATAAAAATTCGTCAAAATTTGGGGCAATATGATCCGCTTTTTCAGTAGTTTTTTTTCTAGAGACGTTTTCGGTATAGGCAAAAAATTTATCAGCAACTCCTGCTTCGCGAGTTACATAATCGCTATAACCATCACCAATTACTTGAATTTCTCCTTCTAAATGCATGTTTTTCAAACATTCAATTTTTCCATTGTGATGAGATAAAACGTTTTTTGAATCAAAACCAACGATTTTATTCGATTCATCAAACTCAAAAGTATTCGCAAAAACTCTATGAGAAGGAATGTTATACTCTGCAACAATTGGATCAATAAACTCTTTAAATCCGCAAGAAATCACATATATATCTTCTGCAAATTCTTTAAAAAACTCTTTATTTCTCTCTATAGACGATGAAACTTGCTTTCTTAATTGTTTGATTAATTCACTCAAATCCTCTTTGTAAGCATTCAATAAATCGATTCTTATTTTTAATGATTCTGTAAAAGAAATTTTACCGTCAATTCCGAGGTTTGTGATATGAGTAATTTGTTGTATTATAGCTTCCTTTTCAGGGTTATTTTTAAGTGTTATTTCTGCCAAAACATCCAATGCTTCAACACGGGTTAAAGTGCTATCAAAATCAAAAACGTAATTCCTCTTGGTGACCAACATTGTAAAATGAAATCCTAAAATTTAAGGTGCAAATTTACAAATTTTGAAATGAATAAGTTAACATCTTAAAAATTTTATGAAATCAGCTTTATTTTAATGAATTTAGGATAAAACTTAACAAAATATCGACCTTTCATCATCTAAAATTGTGAAATCCTAAAAGAAATAACCACCAAAAGATGGGCAACGCTTCAACCCAAAAAGCACTGTAATATTTTGATTGGTTTACTTTCGCTCTCATTAAAAAAACAATTACTAAAAAAAAGAACAGCACAAAGGCATTTTTAGTTTCAAAATTGATTGAAATTGCATAAGAAATCAGCAAAGAAAAAATCATCAAAATCAATCCTAACCGCTTTGTTTTAGAAATTCCAATTTTTCTTGGAATGGTTTGTAAAGAAATTTCATCAAACTGCAAATCTCTGATTTCGAATGGTAAAATTAAAGCTGTCAAGATTAAAAATCGTTGAATAAAAACTAAGAATAAATTGTAAGAAACCTCATTTGTTTGATTAAAGTATGGTACTAAAACAGTAAAAGCTGACCAAACAAATGCTACAATAATTATTTTTAAATAGCCAACAGCTCTTAAATTCTTTTCAAATCCGCTCAAAAAAGGAATTGCATAAAGCAGCGTTAAAATTGCCAATGGAAAACTTATGAACAATGTTTTTATTGGAAGTAAAGACGCATAAAAACACATTGTCAAAAAGCAAAAAAAAGAAAAAATTTCAATGATTTTTAAATTGCGTGTCAAACTTATATAATGCCATTTTGCGATACCAAAATATTTTACAAAATTATATCCAGAGATTGTTCCAAAAAAGACAAAATAATCTAGGTTTTTTTGGTAAGGTAAATCAAGATAAATTTCACTAATCCTCAGAAAAGCATACGCAGCAAAAGCAACGTGAATACTAGCATTGATATAAAAATCAATAATTTTTTTAAAAACATTCATCACGCAAAAATAACCTTTCTGTTTATAACCTTGAAAAATGGTTGATAATTATTTTATTTTGGCAGAATTCTAACAAAAAATAAACTTGCGAAATCATTACTTTTGTACTGCAAAAAAAATCACTTAATTTTTGAAAATTTAGGCTTTCTAAAACTATTGAAATTAAGCAAACTTAATCTTTAATAATGCAAACAAATTCGTTTCAATTAAGACATATTGGTTCTAATCAAAAGGAGCAAGAAGTCATGTTATCAACCATAAAAGTTGATAGTTTAGAGCAGTTAATCAATGAGACTGTTCCTGAAAATATTCGTTTAAAAAACGATTTAGATTTAGAACCTGCCATGAGCGAATATGAGTATTTGGCTCACATCAAAGCACTTTCTGAAAAAAATAAAGTTTTTAAAACCTATATAGGATTAGGATATCACGAAGCCATTGTGCCAAGTGTAATCCTAAGAAACATCTTTGAAAATCCAGGTTGGTACACAGCTTACACACCATATCAAGCAGAAATTGCACAAGGAAGATTAGAAGCATTATTAAATTATCAAACGATGATTTGCGATTTGACAGGCATGGAATTGGCAAACGCATCTTTGTTAGACGAAGGAACAGCTGCTGCTGAAGCAATGGCAATGCTCTTCGATTTGAGAGAGCGTGATAAAAAGAAAATAGACGCTTCAAAGTTTTTTGTATCAGAAGAAGTTTTACCTCAAACATTGTCAGTTTTATTGACACGTTCAGCTCCAATTGGCATTGAATTGGTAGTTGGAAATCATGAAGAATTTGATTTTTCTGACGAATTTTTTGGTGCTATTTTACAATATCCTGCAAAACACGGACAAATTTTTGACTACACCGATTTTGTTGCAAAAGCAAATGCAAACAACATCAAAGTCGCTGTTGCAGCTGATATTTTATCACTTGTAAAACTAAAAGCTCCTAGTGAATTTGGGGTTGATGTGGTTGTCGGAACATCACAACGTTTTGGAATTCCTTTAGGTTATGGAGGACCACATGCTGCTTTTTTCGCCACAAAAGATGCATACAAAAGAAGTATTCCTGGAAGAATTATTGGGGTAACCAAAGATAAAGATGGCAATCGTGCGCTAAGAATGGCTTTGCAAACTCGTGAGCAACACATCAAACGTGAAAAAGCGACCTCAAATATTTGTACAGCCCAAGTTTTATTGGCAATAATGGCTGGAATGTACGCAGTATATCATGGAAAAGATGGCATTCAATTTATTGCAGATGACGTTCATAATAAAACCAAACTGTTAGCTGATTATTTAAAAAAAACAGGATTTAACCAATTAAATTCTTCTTATTTTGACACTTTACTAGTTGAAGTTGATAGTTTGAAACTTAGACCAATTGCAGAATCCCATGAAATGAATTTTAATTATATCAACGATAATTTGATTTCGATTTCATTAAACGAAGCAACAACCTCACATGATTTAATGAACTTATTTGCCATTTTTGAACAATTCAAAGGACAAGCAAATTCAACAACCACCGAATTGAAAAATGATTTTAATATAATCCCAGAAAACCTGCAAAGAGCTACCCCCTTTTTAGAAAACAAAGTTTTCAACACTTATCACTCTGAAACAGATATGATGCGTTATATCAAGAAATTAGAGCGTAGAGATTTGGCTTTAAATCATTCAATGATTTCTTTAGGATCTTGCACAATGAAATTAAATGCAGCTTCTGAAATGTTGCCTTTAACCAATCCACAATGGGGAAATATTCATCCATTTGTGCCTTTAAATCAAGCAGAAGGTTATCAAATTGTATTAAAAAAATTAACCCATCAATTAAATATTATCACCGGATTTGCAGGAACTTCTTTACAACCAAATTCAGGTGCACAAGGTGAATTTTCTGGTTTGATGACTATTAGAGCTTATCATATAGCGAATGGAGATTCTCACAGAAATATCTGTATTATTCCTTCCTCTGCTCACGGAACAAATCCTGCTTCTGCGGTAATGGCGGGAATGAAAGTAGTGGTTACAAAAACCGATGAAAAAGGAAATATTGATGTTGAAGATTTGCGTGCAAAAGCCATTGAACATGCCGCAAATCTGGCAGCTTTGATGGTAACATATCCTTCAACTCACGGAGTTTTTGAGAGTGCTATTCAAGAAATTACTCAAATTATTCATGACAATGGAGGGCAAGTGTATATGGATGGTGCCAATATGAACGCACAAGTAGGTCTTACGAATCCTGCAACAATTGGTGCTGACGTTTGTCATTTAAATTTACATAAAACCTTCGCAATCCCTCATGGAGGTGGAGGTCCTGGAGTAGGGCCAATTTGTGTTGCGCCTCAATTGGTTCCTTTTTTACCAACAAATCCTATGGTTAAAACTGGTGGTGAACAAGGAATTACCTCAATTTCTGCGGCACCTTGGGGTTCTGCTTTGGCTTGCTTAATTTCTTACGGCTACATTAAAATGCTTGGTTTTAGCGGAATTACAAATGCTACTAAAAACGCTATTTTAAATGCAAATTATATAAAAGCACGTTTGCAAGGTTCTTTTGACACACTTTATACAGGCGAAAAAGGACGTGCTGCTCACGAAATGATTATTGATTGTAGAGACTTTAAACAAAACGGAATTGAAGTGGTTGACATCGCAAAACGTTTGATGGATTATGGTTTTCATGCACCAACAGTTTCGTTTCCAGTGGCTGGAACTATGATGATTGAACCAACAGAATCAGAAAGTTTATCGGAATTAGATCGTTTTTGTGATGCTATGATTTCCATCAGAAAAGAAATTGATGCAGCCAATAAAGAAGATGAAAATAATCCTTTGAAAAATGCACCACATACGCAATCTATGCTAACTTCTGATGAATGGAATTTACCATATTCAAGAAAACAAGCTGCTTTTCCATTAGATTATGTTGCCGAGAATAAATTTTGGCCTTCTGTGAGAAGAGTTGATGACGCTTATGGAGACCGAAATTTAGTTTGTTCATGTAATCCAATTGAGGATTATATGTAAAACATAATAAAGTTTTATTCTAGAACCACTTCTTTTGAAGTGGTTTTTTAGTTTAGGACCTCGAGAAAAAAATCTAGAAAACAAAAAAAGCCTCAACATTTTGTTGAGGCTTTATATCTTTTAATTTCGTAAAAAATTATTTACTGAATTTTGAGTATTTGTTTTTAAACTTGTCAATACGTCCTGCTGTATCAACCAATTTAGATTTACCTGTATAAAATGGATGAGAAGTTCTTGAAATCTCTAATTTTATTAAAGGATACTCAACACCGTCAACTAATAACGTGTCTTTAGTGTCTGCTGTAGAACGAGTTAAAAATACATCTTCATTTGACATATCTTTAAAAGCTACCAATCTATAATTCTCTGGGTGAATTCCTTTCTTCATTTCTTTAATATTTAATACTTTAATGTTATGTTTGCTAGTGCAAAATTGGTAAGTTTTTACACAAATTTTTTAAATAGTTAATTTTACTATTTTGAATTTGCAAATTTAGGTTATTTTTTTAATTTACAAATAAATAATTTACATTTATTTACGTTACTAAAAACTTTACCAGAAACATCAGTAAATATTTAGAAAAACCCATATTCAAAAAGACAAAATCAATAAAATGAAAAACCATTTTTCAATTACCACACTTATTATAGCTATATTTTTTATTATTTCTTGCAATGACGATTATAATTTTACGCTTGAAGTTACAAAAAAAACTACTTTAAATAAATCAATAACCGGAATTTTAAAAGAAGAAAATAATAAACCAATTGATAGTGTTCAATTTTTATTAAACGGAATAAAAATACCTTCAAATGGAAGTGAATTCTCAATAAATACCAAAGAAATTGGCGTTGGAAAACACGTTATTTCTGCTTTAATTTTTTATCCCGGAAAAACAAAAAAACAAAATAATTCATTTGAAGTTTTGGCTGATTTGGCTCCTGAAATTTACACTTTCAAAATTATCAATTCATATCCTCATGATTCGAAAGCGTATACACAAGGATTGGAATATCACAAAGGATTCTTGTACGAAACTACTGGAAGAAAAGGTCAATCTAGCTTGCGAAAAGTGGAAATTAATACTGGAAAAGTGGTGCAAAAAATAGATTTAGACAATACTTATTTTGGTGAAGGAATGACCATTTTTAATGATAAAGTATTTTGGTTAACATGGCAATCAAAAAAAGGGTTTGTTTATAATTTGACAACTTTTGAACTTGAAAAAGAATTTGAGTACAATAATAGCGTTGAAGGTTGGGGTTTAACACATAATGAAACTGATTTGATTAAATCTGATGGCACCAATAAAGTTTGGTTTTTAGACCCTGGAACTCAAAAAGAAAAGAGATTTGTTCAGGTTTACACCAATAAATATGCCATTGAAAACCTCAATGAATTGGAAATCATTAACGGAAAACTCTATGCAAATAAATACCAACAAAATGCGATAGTCATTATTGACATCAATACTGGTGTGGTTTTGGGAGTTGCTGATTTGACTGATTTGAAAAAAGAAATGGAAAAGTCTCAAAAATTAATTCCAAATGATGAAGTCTTAAATGGCATTGCTTTCGATCAAGAAAACAATCGAATTTTTGTTACAGGAAAAAATTGGGCAAAACTTTTTGAAATCGAATTGGTTAAAAAACAATAATTCACCCGTTTAAAAGTTCTATTTTTATAAAAAATTTAGCATGCGTCACTTTTTTACTTTTTTACTTTTTTTAATTCTTATTGTTGTTAGTTCTTGTCGAAAAGATTTTTCAACAATTCCAAGTTTTGGAAATTTAGAATTTTCAAAAGACACGGTTTTTTTAGATACAATTTTCACCAATATTGGTTCTGCAACGTACAATCTAAAAGTCTATAACAGAGGAAATAAAGCGATTACCATTCCAAAAATTTCTCTAGAAAATGGAAATTCATCAAACTATAGATTGAATGTTGATGGAATCCCAGGAAAAGAGTTTTTTAATATTGATATTTTAGCAAATGATAGTATATATGTTTTTGTAGAAACTACCATTGATGCAAATAACGTAACAAATCCATTATACACTGACCGAATTTTATTTGATACTGGAAACAATCAGCAAGATGTTGATTTGGTCACTTTAGTGCAAGATGCTAATTTTATTTTTCCCGGAAGAGAGCCAATTTCAATGAAAATAGATAGTTTAACTATTGATGGTCAGCCAACTACTATAAAAGGAAGGTTTTTAACAGATGCTGAACTCACTTTTTCCAACACAAAACCAACAATTATTTATGGGTATGCAGCCGTTCCTGAAAACAAAACGTTAACGATAAATGCTGGCGCAAAAGTTCATTTTCATAACAATTCTGGATTAATTATTGACAAAAATGCTTCTTTGAAAGTGAATGGAAATCTGAATGAAAAAGTCATTTTTGAAGGTGACAGACTGGAAAATAGTTTTGGTAAAATTCCTGGACAATGGGGCACAATTTGGATGCGTGCAGGAAGTAAAGACAACGAAATTCATCATGCAAAAATAAAAAATGGCGTCATTGGAATTCTAGTTGACAGTCTTGGGTCTGGAATAAACGCAACTTTACAACTTTCAAATACCGAAATTTATAACCACTCAAATTTTGGAATTTTAGCAAGAGAAACCCATATTGAAGCTCATAATGTGGTAATTGGTTCTGCAGGGCAAGCATCTTTAGCAGCAACTGTTGGAGGAACTTATAATTTTACGCACTGCACGTTTGCCAATTTTTGGAACAATGGAATTCGTCAATTGCCAGCAGTTTTGGTAAATAATTTTTTCGTTTATGAAAATTCCTCTGGGCAAGAAATTATTGAAACTAGAGATTTAAAAGCTGCCAATTTCACCAATTGTATTTTTGATGGAAACAATAATATTGAATTTCTGCTAGATAAAGTGGAAGGAAGTTTGTTCAATTACAACATCCATAATTGTATGATTTCATTCACTGATGCTAACAATTCATTTGCTGGAAATACAGAAATGATTTTTACGAACAATCCAAATTATCAAAATATCATTTTAAATGGTTTGCCTGATTTTAGAAATAACCAAAACGAAGATTTTATCATTGGTGAAAACTCTGCAGGAATTAACAAAGCAATATCAAGTAGTTTTCCATTTGATGTTTTGGGTGTTAGCAGAGCCAATTCTCCTGATATTGGCGCCTATCAACATATTATTTTTGATTGATTTTAATTTTGAAAAAATCACAAGTAAATCATTATAATTGTAAAGATTGAAAAAAAAATGGAAACAACATCATCAATTGATATATTAACTAAAAAACTTAAAAACGCTCCAGAGAGTGTTATTGAGCGTGTAATTGATTATGTTGATGCACTTATTGAACCAACAATTAATAAAAAACCTTACAACTTATCGGAAAGCCAACAATTAATTTTAGACAACCAAGTAAATTCTGAAAAGTCAACTTATATAGAAGCCGAAAAATTTCATACAGAATTACTAAAAAAGTATGAATTATAACATTATTGTCTCTTCAGTTGCCTCTAAAAATATTGAAAATGCTGTTGAATATTACATTAAAAATGCTACTAAAAAAATAGCTCTTGATTTTTTAAAAGACTATAATAAGCATACAAAACTTTACAAATAAATCCTTTTCATTAATTTCACGATACTATTTATCGATTTTGGCCATTTGATAAATTTCCTTACATAGCTTTTTTCATTGTTGATGAATCTACTAAAACAGTATTTTTAAACGCTGTATTTCATACTGCGCAAAATCCTGAAAAATATCCTGTAAATTGACTGTCTATTCTATTCTAAAATAAAATTTTTTAGATTTATACACTGCATAGTTTATTGTTTATAAACTACCCCATCTTTCATCACAAAAACAACATTTTCCATTGTTGCAATGTTTCTTGTTGGATCTTCATCAACAGCAATAATATCAGCAAAAAAACCTTTTTTGATTTGCCCTAATTCATTTTCCATTTTCAATAACATCGCGTTTGTAATTGTAGCAGATTGAATTGTTTCAATAACAGGCATTCCAGCAGCAACCATAAATCCGAATTCTTTGCCATTATTTCCATGTTTAAAAACTCCTGCATCTGTTCCGAAGGCAATTTTGACACCTTTTTTATAGGCTTTTCCAAAAGTTCCCTGAATTTGAGGACCAACAGCCAACGCTTTTGGGACAACAATATCTGGATAAAAACCTTTGATAGTTGCTTTTTCTGCAACTTCTTTGCCTGCAGTAATTGTTGGCACCATAAAAACATCGTATTTAATCATCAAATCCATAGTTTCATCGCTCATATATGTGCCATGTTCAATGGTTTTTACACCACCCAAAATAGCTCTTTTCATTCCTTCATCACCATGTGCATGTGCAGCCACAAACATTCCATAATCCTTAGCGGTTTCGCAAATAGCTTTGATTTCTTCGATGGTAAACTGAGGATTATCTCCAGATTTTGCTACGCTTAGAACACCTCCTGTTGCAGTAATTTTAATCCAATCTGCACCATTTTTATAACGCTGTCTTACCGCTTTTTTAGCATCGTCAATAGAGTTTACCACACCATCTTTTGGTCCTGGATCGCCAATAAATAATTTATTTCCTCCATTTGTAGGATCAGCATGACCTCCAGTTGTTGCCAACGATTTTCCTGCTGTAAAAACTCTTGGCCCAGGAATTTTTCCTTGATCAATGGCATTTCTGATAGAAACATTTACGCCTGTTCCACCCAAATCTCTCACTGTTGTAAATCCATTTAATAAAGTTGTTTTGGCAAATCCAACAGAATTAAATGCAACATCTGCTTCATTTAAAATATATTTTTCTAGTTGCGTTTTTGGGTTGAATTCCTGTTCAATGTGCACATGAAAATCAATCAAACCTGGCATTACAACCTTGTTTTTCAAATCAATAGTAGTAACATTTTTACTTTTTGCCTCTAAAAAACCATCAACAACATCAATGATTTTATTTTTTTCGATGATAATCGTTTTATTAGTTTCAATCTTCCCAGATTTTGTATCAATTAATTTTCCACAAAAAATGTGTGTTGTTTGAGAAATCGTATTTTGAATTAAAAAAAGTGCAAAAGCAAAGAAGAATATTTTTTTCATTTGGTCTATTTTAGTTTCTAAATGTATGAAAAATTGAGTAATTTGCTCAATAAATTTTTTATTGATGAAACACGTAATTATAACGGGTACAAGCAGAGGAATTGGATTTGAATTGGCAAAATTATTCGCAAATAATGGCCACAAAGTGCTGGCAATTTCAAGAAATACAAAGCCATTATCAGACATCAATCATCAAAATATTACAACTCTTTCTGTGGATGTTTCACAAACATCTGACTTGAAAAAAGTCACCGAATTTGTTAAAAAAAACTGGAAAAAAGTTGATATTTTGATTAATAACGCAGGAAAGTTAATCAATAAACCGTTTACAGAATTGACGACTGAAGATTTTTTAGATGTATATAAAGTAAATGTTTTTGGAGTTGCTGAAATCACTAAAAACATGATTCCCTTCTTAGTAAAAAACAGTCACGTAGTAACCATCAGTTCAATGGGAGGCATTCAAGGAAGTATGAAATTTCCTGGTTTGGCAGCATATTCATCTGCAAAAGGCGCTGTAATTACACTATCAGAATTATTGGCTGAAGAATACAAAGAGCAACAAATTGCATTCAATGTTTTGGCAATTGGAGCAGTGCAAACTGAAATGTTGGAAGAAGCTTTTCCTGATTATAAAGCACCACTTTCAGCATCAGAAATGGCTGAATATATGTATGATTTTGCTTTGAATGGTAACAAATTTTATAATGGAAAAGTATTGCAAGTTTCCTCAACAACACCTTAGTTTTTATGATTATTGCATTAACTTTTATTTTAACTTCTATTTTTCAATATATTTTTTACTTTAAAAACAATCGAAAAGAAAAAAAAATTAATGATTTTTTAATTCCTAAAATTGTAATTTCAAATTACATTTTCATTTACCCATTTCTATTTTATCTTTTTTTTGATAAATATAATTACATGAAAGTATCTTTTATTTTTCAAGTTTTAATTATTGGAAGTATAGGAACTTTTTTTGCATTATTAACTTATATTTTTTGGAACCTTGAGAAGAGAAAATCATCTTAATAACTTTTCAGATTATATTCCACAAAAAGCGATTCCTTTTGTCGAATTTTTAGTTGAGAAACATTTGTTTGAGTTAAAAATTGTCAATGAAAGAGCGACAAAACATGGAGATTTTAGAAAACTTCCGAATGGAAAATTCCAAATAACCATCAATAATAACTTGAATCCACATCAATTTTTATTGACATTGGTTCATGAAATTGCGCACCATGTAACGCATGAAAAATTTGGTAGAGCACAACCTCATGGCAAAGAATGGAAAACTATTTTTCAACATTTGATGTTGCCTTTTTTACATCCTGAGATTTATCCACCAGAGATTTTGAGATACTTGGCGAAATACTTAAAAAACCCAAAAGCGAGCACAGATGCAGACGCAAAATTATCATTGGCTTTGAGAGGATATGAAGCTGAATCTGGAAAATTATTTGTTTTTAACATTCCAAATGGCGATTTTTTTGAATTTAAAAGTACGATTTACAAACGTGGAAATCAACGAAGAACACGAATTGAATGTCAAAATATCAAAACACATAGAAACTATTTATTTCATCAAAATGTAGAAGTAATTCCAGTTTTTATCAAATAGATTTTTCGAATTATCTTTCTCTCTTGATGAATAATGTATCTAATTTCATTTCTTTTTGAAGCCAATCACGCAATTCAATTTCCTTCAAATTAATAGTGGTTTCTAATGTTTTCGAATTCCATTTTACAGTGGCTATTGGAATGGTATCTATTTTTATAAAATCTTTAGAAAATAACATTTTTGCAAAGCCAATTTGCTCAACTTCATTGTATCTTATTTTAACATCTTTCGCAATTCTACTAAAAGCTACTGCTTTTTTGTCTTTTGCAAGTAAATCTTGCTCAATACGAGTGTTGAGTTGGAAAATGGTTTGCTGTAATACAGAAATCTGATTTTCCAATTCGGTAATTTTCTCCTTACTTTCTTGCAATTCTTCTCTTTTTTCTTTGTAAGCAGTGGTAATCAACTCAAAACTTTTGGTATCACTTCCTTTAATTTTCAATTTAAAATCAGCCAAATTCGTGTATAAAATGTTTTTAGTCAATTCATTATTTAGGTCGTTTTTTGTTGCATCAGAAATTTCATTGAAAAAATTCAACAATATTTCTTTGTTTTCCAAATCCTTCTCCCAATCAATCAAGGTTAATGATTCATTATCTTTGATTTCATTCTTAATAAAATTCGAAATTTGATTGTTGATTTTATTTTCATTAAACACTCTCACAAACGTAAAAATCGCAGGAATCATTACAGCAATTCCAATAATTGTTGCCAAAGTTGCATATTGCTTTCTTTTTTTAGCATTGGCATATTCATGCATTGGAAAATTTAACAACTTTAAAACTAAAAATGTAGCTAAGGCAATGAAAATAGCATTGATTGTAAACAAATAAATTGCTCCAAGAAAATAGGTAAAATTCCCTTTTGCCAATCCATACCCAGCTGTACATAAAGGCGGCATTAAAGCTGTAGCAATAGCAACTCCAAAAATCACTGAAGCAATCGTTCCTTTTTTTGTTCGGGCAACCATCAATGCTAATCCTCCAAAAAATGCAATTAAAACATCGCGAATATCAGGACTAACTCTTCCTAATAATTCTGAAGTATCTTCGCTTAAAGGAAAAAGGTAAAAAAACATGAACGATGCAAACAAACTCAGCACTATCATTATTCCTAAATTCTTGACAGATTTTTTAAGTGTATTGATATCATTTAATGCAAAAGACATCCCTATTCCTAAAATTGGCCCCATCAAAGGAGAAATCAACATGGCACCAATAACAACAGCTGTAGAATTGGCATTTAACCCAATTGACGCTACAAAAACCGCAAAAATCAAAATCCAAGCTGTGGCACCTTTAAAAGTAATATCGGCTTTTATAGCTTCAATTGTAGCCTCATGATCTGTATCTTCTCTAAAATCAAAAAGATTATTTAGAAAAGTTTTTGAATGATTAAAAACTCTTGAAAAATCTTCTTTTTTATTTTCAAAAGTTGTTTTGTCTTCACTTAAATTGTTCTTTGTTGAAAAATCTTTTTCCATATCTGAGTTTTAAAAAATAAAAATACAAAAATCAATTTTCTTTTTTGAATTAAATATTTTATTGTAAGTAAATTTTATCAATCTCTAAACGAAAATCTTGAGCTTTTTTATTACCAATCAAAAACGCTATTTCCTCAAAACTATTTGAGGAAAACTTTGGCAAACTTAGGACATTGCCTCTAAATTTAGGTTGCATTTCTGAAAGATTGATTTCAATAGTTTCCCAACAATTATTGGTTTGAAAAGTTGCTACATATGAATAATAGTCATTCTTACTTTTTTTAATTCTTAGTTGATAGTTATTTCCATCACCTCTTAAGCGCACTTTGATTTTGGCTGCATAATTTATTGACTTTTGAGAAAATTGATGCCTTAGGGATGAAAATCCGCCATTATTTTCTAATGACACTTTTCCATAAAAAACAGCATTTCCATCTGTATTGATGGTAAAATTTCCTGAAGATTCTCCTCCCATAACAGCATCATCAATTACTTTCCAAGAAGAAATATCAGTATCCTTTGAAAAATCAAAAATTAGTTGTTTAAAAATCATTGTAAAATAGAGAAGAAAAATTGAAATTAAACTTAATAATTAATCGTAAATCAAGTTTTGTTCATCAACTGGCAATGATTTTATTTTTGATTCTAATAACGCTATATCCATCATGCTAAAATTTAAAATTATTTGAAATATAATTAATTAAACAAAGCCAATTCTATTTGAAATCAAAAATATAATTTTAAAAAATTATCACTGCGTTTTTTATACATAAATCATTCAACGTTAATCCTTGGAAATATAGTGTCTGGATCTGTTAAATTATCTAATTCTTTGATAAATTTCTTTTCAAGAATAGAGAGACCGAGCTGATATGAGGCATTCATCCATCCAAAACCACCATCCGGTATGTAATTAAAATTAGTTCCTACATTTCCATATTCTGTATCAATAATATGTGTGCAATTTACAACATCATATTTTTCTGCAATTGTTCCATTGAAATCTACGGCATTTTTTGTAATCAGCCAAAGCCATCGATACACAAGTTCTTGAGTTTCATTTAAAAAATTATAATGAAGTAATCCTCTCCAAATCATCATTTGATGTGGTGCCCAACCAAATGGATAATCCCATTGTCTTTGAGGATTTTTTGGAGTAATATTTCCTCTTGATTCTTTTGTTGTGCTTACAATTCCTCCTTTGCATTTCAATAAAGGTAATGCTTTTTTTACTAATTGATTTGCTTGTTGAGTACTGCAAAGTTTTGCCCATAAGGGATAAAAAACGGTAGCAGACAAAAAGTTTGAGGGTTGTTTTTTTGAGAAATTATAATCGAAATAAAGACTTTGTGATTCATTCCAAAGCAGTGTATTTATACTATTTTTTCGTTCTTCCGCTTTGTTTTGCCAATAATCGCAAGTGTAATTTTTGTTGTTTTTATGTAAAAAATTTCCTTTGAAATATTTTTTTATTATATAATTAAAATCAATCTCATATTTGTAGAGTAAAGAATTCAAATCGACGGTGTTTAAATCAGCACATATATTCACAAATCGGTTGGTGGTATCATGCCCACTTTCGCGCAAACTTCTATCGTGGGTAAAATATTCATCTAATTCAGGAATATGAATTTTACGATTTTTGTACATTACTTCAAATGTTTGCAAAGGAATTTGGTATTTATTTGCATACAATTCAATTATTTCGTTAAAATGTCCTTTTTCGGTTTCAAAAACATATCCAATTCCTTCGGCAAAATATCTATTTAAACCATTATCAGTAAGTCTTTTAGATTTTGACATCCATACATTTTCATACTCATCTATTGCAGTTGATAGTTTTCCTGAAATCCAATTCAAATCATTAAAATTTGTAGTTTTAATATATTCTATTAGCAAGGAAGAGAAAAAAGGAGGCTGAGTTCTAGTAAGATAATAACTTCGATTTGCATTTAATATTTTTCCGTAGTTTTTTATTTGATATTCGAAATTTTCAATCATTCCATTCACCAAATTAAATTTTTGATCAATTAATAGTCCAATTGATTCAAAATAACTATCCCAACCATACATTTCATTAAAACGTCCTCCTGGTACTACAAATGGCTGGCCTTGGGTTACTTCATCATGTTCATAAAGTGCCAATGTTAATAATCCTGGTTTGTCATTTATAGATAAAACATACTCAGGACTAATTTCTTGAGGAAGTTTTATGACTTTTATTTTTGAGAATTCTTTTGATAAGTTTAAGTAATACTCAAAGGCTTTAATATCATTGAAAGGTACATATATGTAGAAATAATCTTGATTTACTTTTTCGTCATGGAAAACTTTTTGAAGTCCTTTTTTATCCATAGTTCGTGTCAAATTCTCCCAATAAATATCTCTAATGATTCGAGATAGGCGTTTTGTAGGCTTTTCAAATATGTTCTTTGTCGAAATTTCAGCATTGGTTTTAGATCCTTGATTTAAGGAAATTGCTAATTCTTGCAATAGATTTGATAAAAAATATGTGCCCTCAATGGTAATAATTTTTCCACTTTTATCAACAAGATGAAACTTTTTAGGACCTTGATCCTCGATGGTTATTTTATTATCCTTGTTAAGATCTTCTTGCAAAAGTAAGGACTTTAATGACAATAAAGGGTTTATCGTTAATTTCATGTTTTTTTAGTTAACCGATTAAGTAATAATATTGTGATAAATAACAAAACCATTGGGATAAGTGTATAGAAAAAGGCTTTTTCTGCTCCATTTTTTTTAAATAGCCAACCGATGATTGTAGAGCCAGTAGTGCCACCTAAGGCAGAAAATAATACTATCAATCCTGTCATTGGACTGTGTAATTTTTTTGGTAATGCACTTAAAACTGATGAATTTAACAAAGGATAAATTGGGGCAATAAAAACTCCAACAATAGGAAAAGCATATCCAATTAAAGGAATTTCACTTAAAGTTGTTATATGATCTATTTGCACATTTACTGTTTTTGGTAAAACAAAAATTACCATAATCATCGCAATAAAAATACAAAATGACACTATGTAAAACCAAGAAATATATTTTGATAAAATTCCTGCACCAATTCTTCCAGCAGCCAATGAAAGTGCAAAAATGCTTGCCATCATTATGCTTATATTTTGTGGGAGTTCTAAAACACGATTATAAAAAGTTGGTAACCATGTCATTATGCCTTGTTCAACCATCACAAATAAAAATACACTGAATATAAAAACAAGCATTAATATCTTTGTGCATAACATCACCATTTGTTTTAAATCGTCTAAAAGATTTATTCCTGGAATTTCGTGACCTTCATTAAAATCTGTTATATAAAGTAGTAAAAATGATAAAAAAGTTAAACCCGCTAATAACCAATACACTCTTAACCAAGCATCAGGATTTTCGGGTGAGTTAAATGCTGGAAATAAAAAATACGCAAGCGCAATACCTAACATAAAAAATCCTTCGATAGAACTCATCAAGCTATTGTGTTCTTTTGTAGTATTTGTGATTAAGCCAATCACGGAATAAACGGAAACTTTTATTAAAGCAAATGAAATTCCAACTGATGCAAATAAAATTTTCGCAATCCAAAATGAATTTCCATAATACATTAAAATACATGCAAACATTGCAATTAGCAATCCTGTTAGCATTGATTTTTTGTACCCAATTCTGGGTAAAAAAGAAGCAATAACAAATGATACAATTGCAATTGGGATGTCTTTATACCATTCTAAACTACTTGCTTGAATCTCATCAACCTTATAATTTTCTAAGGATTTGAGAATTACAATACCTACACTGTTTAATAAAATAGCAAAAACAAAGTAATTTACAAATAACGATATTTTAATTCCTGTGTTTTTCATTTTTAGAATATTGTAAATGTATTTAATGAAAAAAAATTAAGCCTAAAAATTATCGCACTTACTATTGAATACATAAAACGAATAGTCTTTTTTTTTAAAGTAAGTGCGATAAATTCTTAAAAATTAATTGCTACGGATAATCTTGCGGTTCTACCTAATATCGATCTACCCATAAACGTTTGGCCATCTACAGGCGCAGCCCCATCACTTCTTCCGTCAGCTTCTGTTAATCCAATAGTATTGAACAAGTTAGTAAAATCTAATCCAAAGCGAATATTATTTAAGGTATAGGATCCTCCTAAATTAAACACAAAAAAAGAAGGCAATTCAAAAGTATTTGCGATGTCTTGATATTTTTTTCCAAAATATGATACATTCGCATAAACATTCAGATTTTCAGAAAAATTATAATCAGGACGAAGAACAAAATAAAACTTCGAAATTCTTCTTGCAGTATTTCCATTTAAACTCGATTCACTTCCTTCATAGCCCTTGTATTGGGGATTTTGAAGAGTTCCATTAAAGTTTATGTTCAAATCTCCTAATGTTACTATTGTTTCAAGTTCTAATCCTAAATTCTGAACATTAGCAAATTTTTTCTCAGACGAACCACCTGCTCCAATATCTTGATACGCAATATTGTCAAGGTTCATTAAAAAGCCATTTGCAAAAAAGGCAAAATTTGGTTGTGAATATTTAAACCCAAGTTCCGTTTGATTTACATTGGTTGGCTCTAAACCAACTAAACCAGCTGATCCAGCACCACTTTCAACTGCAGGACCATAAAAAGATTCTTCAATCGGAGATCTATATCCATTACTATAACGAATATAAGAAGCCATCTGATTGTTCATTTTATAATTTAACGAACCTGTGTATGATAATTCATTAAAATTGTAATCCCAATATGTATAATTTCCTTGTAAGATATTCACACTATTATCCGCATTGTTATTCGGAAGAATTCCAATATCGTTTCCAAAAGAACCGTGATCACCAACACCAGAAAATTGATTGATGTCGTAACGTAAACCAACATTTGCAGTAATTTTTTCGGACAAATCAAATTCTGTATCCACAAAAAGTGCATTTACTGTATTTTTAATTTGAGATTCTCTTTGCAACCAAGATATGGCAGAAATTCCGTTATAAGTGTAGTCAATACCCGAATTAGAATCACTTAAATTTACCAATCTTGGATTATCAGAAACGCTTAACAAAAAGCTACTCCAGTTCCAATTTTGATCAGATTTCCAATTTGAGTAATAATGCCCAACTGTAAGATTTGCTTTTTTAAGTTTAAAATTAAATGTTAAATTATTAGCAAAATTTCTCATTGTTTTGTGAATATACCAATAGTCAGCTCTTTTCAATTCAGTATTAGAATTTAACACATTTCCTGAATCATCATAAGTAAAAACAGCATCGCTTAAAGGAATACCAAAGTTACTCGCAATGTCATTCTGAGAAGAAACATCACCCATCCATTGAGCTGCAAAAATGGCATTATAATCCATGTTTATATCGGTGTTCTTAAATGAATTTTTAACTGTTATCTTATCTGTCAAATCAAATTTGAATTCGCCTCCAATAGCATTTGAAACGGGATGAACACCATCTTCTAAATCTGCTTCAAAATATCCACCACCAGATTGTGGTATTCTTAATTTACTAATATTTCGTGAGGAAAATGTTCCATAATTAGGATTAAAACCTGGGTATCCTACAATTTTATTTCCTTCTTTAACAAAAGGTGTTGACTGATAAAATATATTTCTGTCGTTTAAATGTTTAAAAAAAATACGTGCATAGCCCTTATCAAATTTATACGTAAAATTCATTTTTACTTGCCCTCCCTTATTTGCATCAAATCCTGGACTTCTAACTCCTTTATCAACCCTGTAAAAGCCACCAATGTTAAAGAAAAATTTATCTTCGGTGATAGCGCCTCCAATATTAAAATCGGTTCTAAACAATCCATAATCTCCAACGGTTAGTTTGGTTATCCCTTTTGTTTCATTTTGACCCGTTTTTGATGTAAAGTTAATAATACCACCTGGAGCACCACTTGCAAATATTGACGCTGAACCTCCCTTAACAGCTTCCAATCTATTTACAGTTAAATCTACTCTTTGAAAGTTATCAATATTCGCAAACTGCAACGCTCCGTCTTCAAAAACTGGTAATCCGTCTTCTTGTATTTGAACATATTCATAAGCACCTGCAGATGGAATACCCCTTGCAAATAAGTTGTTACCTACTTCTCCTCCTGAAGTTTCTACTAAAAAACCCGGAATAGACTGCAATAAATCTGCTGTGCTTTGCGGTGATTTCGAATCAATTTGTTTAGCACTTAATGTAGTAATTGCAACACTTGACTCAAGTTTTGTTTTCGGATTTGACGAACCTGTTAAAATGATTTCATCTAACGATAATAAATCTTCAGCCAAGATAAAATTTTCAACAACATTGCTGTTGCTAATTGTAATCTGCTTATTTACAGATTTATAGCCAACCGAAGATGCGGTAATTTGATATTTACCTGATGAAATATTAGTAATTTCATATTTGCCATCAAAATCTGATGACGATCCATTTGTGGTTCCTTCAATAACGACGCTAACTCCAGGTAGAGGTTGATTTTTAGCATCAGTTATTAATCCCGAAATTTTAAATGTTTGCTGTCCAAATGCACTATTGAGTGCAAAAAGGACAAAAGCCATAAAGAATAATTTTTTTTTCATTTTTGATTAAATTAGATTGAACTATTTAGATTATTGGTTTAAAATTAAACGCATTCATTAAATCAAAACCATATTTTTTTTTCGCAATCGATTGCGAAAACTCCGAAAACGATTGCGAAATAAAATATTAGCAACCTATCACATTTTTCTTTAAACTAAAAAACACTACACATAATTTAAAAATAATTGTAATTTTGATAAATTTTTAAAAAAAATGAAACCAATTACACAGAAAGACATTGCATTAGAATTAAACATTTCCGTTACAACCGTCTCAAAAGCTTTGAAAGGCATGAAAGATGTAAGCAGTTCCACTAAAGAATCTGTGTTAAAATTGGCTGAAAAAATGAATTATGTCCCAAATTCTGTAGCAGTAAATTTAAGAACTCGCCAAACCAAAACTATTGGAGTTATAATTCCAACAATTGTTCATCAGTTTTTTTCGAAAGTAATAGACGGTATCATCGAAGAAGCTGAAAAACATGGCTATCTCGTAATTACTTTACAATCAAATGAAAATTATGAATTTGAAAAAAAACAACTACAGTTACTTATTCAAAAAAGAGTTGATGGTATTCTTATTTCTCTCTCAAATCAAACTCAATATTGTGAGCACTTAACAGAAATTTCTAATAAAAATGTTCCAATTGTTGTTTTTGATAAAATAAATAAGCTTTTAAATTGTTCAAAAGTATTTATTGATGATCAAAAAGCAGCCTACGAAGCCGTTACTTTTCTAATTAACAAAGGGTATCATCGTATTGCACATTTTAGAGGTTCATTAATGCCACAGAATTCGATTGACCGTTTTTTGGGTTATAAAAAAGCACTTAATGACCATGGAATCCCATTCGATGATTCTTTAGTTTATTTATGTGATAATAATAATGATTTTGAGGACGGTTATAATAATGCACAAAAACTTTTAGAGGAAAATAAAAATGTTGATGCTATTTTTGCAATCACTGATCTGATCGCTGTAGGAATTTTGAAATGTTTCAATGATAATGGGGTTAAAATCCCTAAAGATATTGCTGTTTTTGGTTTTAGTGATTGGTTTATGTCGACTGTTGTTACTCCTAGTTTATCATCAGTTATTCAGCCAGGATTTGAAATGGGAAGAAAAGCAACAGAAATTTTAATTGATGAAATTACAAATCTTAACGCCAATAAACCATATTCTTATCAAAATATTGTGTTGCCAACATCATTAGTAATCAGAAACTCAACTTAATTTTACATGACTTTTTTTTTAATAAAAAACTCTGTAAAAATTTACAGAGTTTTTTTTGTGACCGGGCTGGGATTCGAACCCAGGACCCTTTCATTAAAAGTGAAATGCTCTACCAACTGAGCTACCAGGTCATATCTTTTCTAAGCGGGTGCAAATATAAAAAGTTATTTTATATAAAACAAACGAATTTTTATTTTGTTTCATTTAAATATGCTTCTCTAACTTTTTTGAATAAATTTGAAGAATATACAAAGTCCACAACAGCCTCATTATCAGTTTTAAAGATGTCTTCATTAGAGCCTTCCCAAGCTTTGAGTCCGTTTTTTAAAAAAATAATTTTTTCTCCAATTTCCATTACAGAATTCATATCATGCGTGTTGATTACAGTAGTTATGTTGTATTCTTCAGTGATTTCTTTAATTAAATTGTCAATAACAATAGCAGTTTGTGGATCTAAACCAGAGTTTGGTTCATCACAAAACAAGTATTTTGGATTCATCACAATTGCTCTTGCAATTGCCACACGTTTTTGCATACCTCCAGATAATTCAGCAGGAAGTTTTTTATTGGAGTTTTCTAAATTGACTCTTTTTAGAACAAAATTTACCCTTTCCAACCTTTCGGCTTGTGTTTTTTTGGTAAACATTTTCAAAGGAAACATCACATTTTCTTCAACAGTTTGAGAATCAAAAAGTGCACTTCCCTGAAATACCATACCAATTTCTTGTCGCCATTGTCTTTTTTCTTCTGTAGTAAAATTAGTATTTATTCTTCCGTCAAAAGAAATAAAACCCTCTTCAGGAGCATGCAATCCAATCAATGATTTTAGAAAGACTGTTTTTCCAGATCCACTTTGTCCAATAATTAAACTTGTTTTTCCGGGATAAAATTTTGTAGTAATCCCATTTAAAACTTTTACATCTCCAAAACCTTTGTGCAAATTATTTACCTCTATCATTTTAAGTTAACAGCATTTGAGTTAATAAATAATTGGCAATCACAATCAAAATAGTTGTCCAAACTACAGATTGTGTGCTTGCTTTTCCAACTGCAATTGAACCGCCTTTGACATAATAACCATGATAAGAGGGGACAGTAGCAATTAAAAAAGCAAAAACAAGCGTTTTAATCATTGCATATTTTATTAAAAACGGGTTAAAATCTGTTTGTAAACCGTCAATATAATCAATTCCACTGAATAAACCTGTGAGAACTCCAGCAATCCAACCTCCAAAAATACCCACAACCATAGACAAAGCAATTAAAAACGGATAAAAGAAAACCGTAGCAATTACTTTGGGCAAAACAAGGTGATTTAAAGAATTTATTCCCATTACTTCAAGTGCATCAATTTGCTCTGTAACCCTCATTGTCCCAATACTTGAAGTAATATAAGAACCTACTTTCCCAGCTAAAATAATGGAACAAAAAGTAGGGGCAAATTCTAAAATTATAGAGCGTTTTGCAGCAAATCCAATTAATGATTTTGGAATAAAAGGACTTTCAAGGTTTAAAGCTGTTTGCAATGCAATAACACCACCTATAAAAAAAGAGATAAACATGATAATTCCTAGTGATTTTAAACCTAGTTCCTCAATTTCTTTAAGAAGTGATTCATAAAAAAAACGCCCTTTTTGTGGTTTTTTAAAGACTTGCAAAAGCATCAAGAAATACTTACCAACATGTTCTATGTAATTCATTGAGTTAAATTTGTGCTAAAGTATTAAATTTAGATGAACAGATCGTAAATTTAATAAAATCAAAACATAAATTAATTACTTTTGAGCGGTCCTTTAAAACTATTTTCCATGAAAAAAATCATGCTTTGCCTTTTGTTGATAACACTTCTATCAAACTTTAATAAAATAACTGAAAATCCTGAAAAACCAAAACTTATTATAGGAATAGTTGTCGACCAAATGCGTTATGATTATCTTACAAGGTATTATCATCGCTATGGAAATGATGGATTTAAACGACTTTTAAATGGAGGATTTTCATTAGAAAACGCTCATTTTAATTATATTCCAACTTACACAGCCGTTGGTCATACCTCTATCTATACTGGAACAACTCCTAATCATCATGGAATAATTGCGAATAATTGGTATGACAAATTCCTTAAAAAAAGCATTTATTGTGTAGATGATGAGAGATATTTACCTGTTGGAACAGATTCAAAAAACGGTAAAAAATCTCCTCATAGAATGTTTTCAACAACTGTTTCGGACCAATTGTTATTGGCTCAAAATATGAGTGGAAAAGCGATTGGAATTGCCTTGAAAGACAGGTCTGCAATATTACCTGTTGGTCACACAGGAACTGCTTATTGGTTTGAAGGTGGTGACAAAGGAAATTTCATTACAAGTTCATTTTATATGAAATCTTTACCTAAATGGGTTGTAGATTTCAACAACAAACAAAAAGCACAATTTTATGCTTCCAAGACTTGGAATACACTTTATGATATAAAATCTTATAAAAATAGCACTGCAGACAATTCAATTTTTGAAGGTGTTTTTAAAGGAGAGTTAACACCCACTTTTCCTCACAAACTTTCAAATTTAAAGGCTGAAAACGGGAATTTAAGTATTATTTCAGAAACCCCATTTGGAAATTCAATTACGTTGGATTTTGCAAAAGCGACCATTATTGGAGAAAAATTAGGAAAATCTAACGAAACCGATTTTTTATCAATTAGCTTTTCAAGTACTGATTACGTAGGTCATAAATATGGTGTTGATGCTATTGAAACAGAAGATACCTATTTAAGATTAGATAAAGATCTGGCTGATTTATTAAAATTTTTAGACAAACAAGTTGGCGCTGATAAATACACCGTTTTTTTAACTGCAGATCATGGAGCTGTTAGAGTCCCTGCATATTTGGATTCTTTAAAAATTCCTGCTAAATATTTTGATGCAAAAAAATTTAAAACATTTTTAGATTCTGTTTCAAACAAAAATTTTAAAACTACTGAATTGGTTGAAAACATGTCAAATTATCAACTTTTCTTGAACAAAGAAAAAATAACTTCTTTAGGATTAAAAGTGGATGAAGTTGCAGAAATTTTTGCTAATGAACTCGTGAATTTTGAAACTATAAACAAAGCTGTGACTGCTAAAACTTTACAAAACTCCAATTTTACAAAAGGGATTTTGAACGTTTTACAGAATGGATATCACCAAAAATTTTCGGGAGATGTAATGTTAATTCCAAATCCTGCAACAATTTCTGGAGGTAGAACTGGAACAACACATGGTTCAGGGTTTTCTTATGACACACACATACCAATTATTTTCTATGGAAATGGCATCAAAAAAGGAGTTTCAAAAAAGCATTATGAAATTACTGATATTGCTCCAACAATTGCAAATTTATTAAAAATTGAAGCACCAAATTCAACTACAGGAAAAATTATTGAAGAGGTTTTTAAATAAATTTAAACACTAAAATAGGAATTCTTTTGATGAATTTTAATTGCTTTCTTGGATAAAATTATTCCAATAATTAAAGAAACAAAAGCGCCAATTGCGATTCCCGGAATAAAATTGACAAACAAGAAAAAGTCATAAGTACCATGAAAAAAAGTAGCGACTAATAATCCTGTAAGATTCAATAATTGTTTATTTTTTGAAAACTTTGCCAAGCCCATAAAGTAACCCATCAAAATTCCGAAAGTTGCATGAGCAGGAACTGCTGTAAAAGCGCGAACAATTCCTGTTGAAGCTCCGTATTGAAAAACATAAAGTACGTTTTCTAAGGCTGCAAATCCCATAGAAACCATAACTGCATAAACAATACCGTCAAAAGGTTCATTGAACTCACTACTTTTTTGAGCATAAAATCTAACAATTATATATTTCGAAAATTCTTCGACCAAACCAACAACTAAAAAAGCCTTAATAAATTGTTGATAGATACTGATTTCATCTGTTAGTGGGAAAACTATGTTTAAAATTGCACTTAAAATAATGGTGATAATAACACTCAAAATAGCACCCATCAAAAAATTTTTGAACAAAAAACCAATAGGTTCTTTTTCAAACTTATCTTTGAAATAGATATACAAAATGATAATCATTGCAGGCGAAACTGAAAGCAATAATACTGTCAATGTCATTTGTTAAATTTTAGGTAAAAAAACTTCAGCCATCATACATCGTGCACTTCCTCCACCACAAGTTTCTATGGTTTCTAACGAACTTGAAATAATCTTGCAATGTTTGGTGATTTGCTGAATTTGAGTTTGAGTTAAACAATCAAATGCTGCTTGGCTCATCACCAAAAAACGTTCCTCATTTTTTCCTTTAACTTGCAACATATTTCCAGCAAAATGATTTACTTGATGTTCAGTAATTTCAATAATTTGTTTATTGTTTTCTTTTAAATGCTTAACAACACTTTTCCGCTCTTGTTTATCATCAATGGTATCTAAACAAATTACGGCAAAAGTTTCTGCCAAACACATCATCACATTGGTGTGATAAATAGGTTTTCTTTTTCCATCAACTGATTGATTTGCAGTAAAAACAACAGGGGTATATTCAAAATCTTCACAAAATTCGATGAATAATTCTTCATCAGCTCTTGGCGATAATGCACAATAGGCTTTTCTGTTGACACGATCTAACAACAAACTTCCTGTTCCTTCTAAGAAAATTTGCTCTTCTTCTGCCGAAGAATAATCAACTACGTTTTCAATCAAAAAACCATTTTCTTCAAGAATATCTAAAATATCTTCACGTCTTTCATGCCTTCTATTCTCAGCAAACATAGGATAAAAAGCTACTGTACCATCTTCATGAAATGAAATCCAATTGTTAGGAAAAAGAGAATCAGGAGTATCAAAATCGACTGTATCAGAAATTACAATTACTTCAACTCCATGGCTTTTTAACTTCTCAACATAGACGTCAAATTCAAATTGGGCTTTTTTATTGATTTCAGCATTTTTTAAATCTAATGCTTCCTGATAATAATTATTAATGGCTGTTTGTTCGTTCATCCTAAAATTAATTGGACGAATCATTAAAATAGAATTGGTAGATTGTTGCATAGATTATGAATGTAAAACAAAATTATACTTTTTTAATGATGTTTTGATGTAAGGAAATTAAAAATGAAATAAAATATTTTGTTTAACATTTATTTATAATAGTTTAACAAAATGACAAGATTTTAATGTTTGATTTATAGCTATTTTTGTTTAACAAACATAAACCTAAAACTAATATATTATGAAAAAAATAACGAGTATTATTTTAGCATTATTTGCAGGATTCGTCTTTACATCTTGCAATGACGACAATGAAACTGTAGTAGAATCAAACACTATTGTGGATGTTGCAGCCAATAACAATTTAACCAGTTTGTTAGCAGCTGTTCAAAGAGCAGGATTGGCATCTACTTTATCTGGAAATGGACCTTTTACCGTTTTTGCGCCAACTAATGAAGCTTTTCAAGCGTTATTAGATTCAAACCCAAATTGGAATTCAATTAATGATATTCCAGTTGAAACTCTACAAGCTGTATTATTATTTCACGTTTTAGAAGGAACTGTAAGATCTACAGATTTATCAGATACGTATGTAAATTGCCTATCAACAGGGCCAAATGATGAGCCATTATCTTTGCAAGTTGAAGTTACAGGCGGTGTTGCTTTCAATGGTGATGCAACTCCAGTAGCAGTAGATGTGAATGCATCAAATGGAGTTGTACATGTAATCAACAAAGTAATGTTACCACCTAATATTGTTACATTGGCTTTAAACAATGGAGGATTTACAAGCTTAGTTACCGCTTTAACAGACAGCAGACATACAACTGATTTCGTTTCAATACTTTCAGGAACTGGTCCATTTACGGTTTTTGCTCCAACAAACGCAGCTTTTCAAGCTTTGTTAGATTCAAATCCCAATTGGAATTCGTTACCTGATGTACCAATTGCAACTTTAGATGCAGTTTTAAAATACCACGTGGTAAATGGTGCTAATGTACAAGCAAATCAATTAACCAATGGAAGTGTAACAACTATTGGTGGAAGTATCACAATAAATTTAACAAACGGAGCTCGAATTCAAACTACGAGTTCTCAAACTGCGAATATATTAGTAGGAGCTGCAACAAATGATGTACAAGGAACAAATGGAGTTATCCATGCAATTGACTCAGTCTTGTTGCCATAATTACCATTCTTGTTTCAGGAGGAAAAAGCTGCACAAAATGCAGCTTTTTTTTATTCGCGAATTAAAGGTAATGTGGAGCATCGCAACAAACCTTCTTGTTTCGAAATTTCTGCATACGGAACTTCTTCCACTTTAAAACCTTGATTTCTTAGCCAAGAATTGAGTCTAACAAAATTTTTTTCTGATATTATAACTTCCTCAGAAATTGAAAAAACGTTGCTATTCATATCGTACATTTCTTGTTTTGTAATTTCAAAAATGTTTTCTTCACCAAAATATTGAACCAACCAATTGTATTCTTCTTCAATCAAAAAACCATTTTTGTGTAAAATTGCTTTGTTTTTTCCAATAGGTTGAAAGCAACAATCTAAATGCAATGCATTTTCTTTTGGATCAGTATTGTGTTTTCTAAGCTCAAAAGGTTTCACTTTTTTATGTGGAAATAATTGCTGAAGTGCCAAAACTGCTTTATTATTTGTGCGAGCTGTAATAAAGTTTGGATAATCTTCACCTGAATAGGTCCCCACAAAAATATACTCATTCCAAGGCATCACATCTCCCCCTTCAATATGACAATCTTTAGGAAGTTCAATGATATTTTGCGGATTAATTTGATTGGTAACATTCGCAATTGCAATGTATTCCTTTTCTCTATCAGGTAAAATATTCGCTTTTATCAATTTATCTTCAATCACAAAAGCGATGTCTCTAGAAAAAATTTGATTGTAATTTTTGATGACTTTTGGTCTAAAAACAGAGATTTCATATTTTTTAAAAACAGCAGCAACAGCTTCCATTTCTTCAATCATGTCTTGTTCTTTTGGATAAGTTCCATTCAAAACATGTTCTCTACTTTTTGGGTCGTAACAATCCTCAAGCGTTGGAATTAAACCATTGCTGGTTGCAATGCCTAAAACCACCGCTTTTAATTGAGAAGTTTCGTTAGTTATATTGAGTTGTAACATTCTTTTCAGATAAAAAAAGCTCCATGAATCATGAAGCTTTCGGTTGTAAAAATAAAAAAAGTAATTATCTTTTTTCTATTGATTTGAATGGTCTTAAAGTTTCGCCAACATAAATTTGACGAGGCCTTCCAATTGGTTCATTATTTAATCGCATTTCTCTCCATTGTGCAATCCAACCTGGTAAACGGCCTAGAGCAAACATTACAGTAAACATATCTGTTGGAATATCCATTGCTCTATAAATAATACCTGAGTAAAAATCTACGTTTGGATATAATTTTCTTTCCACAAAATAAGGATCATTCAATGCTTCATATTCCAAACCTTTTGCAATAGCTAATATTGGATCTTTAACTCCTAAGTCTTTTAAAACTTCATCAGCAGCTTTTTTTATGATTTTTGCTCTTGGATCAAAATTTTTATAAACTCTATGTCCAAAACCCATCAATCTAAAAGGATCATCTTTGTCTTTCGCTTTTGCCATGTATTTTTTGGTATCACCATCATCTGCTTTGATAGCTTCCAACATTTCTAATACTGCTTGATTTGCACCTCCATGCAATGGACCCCAAAGTGCAGAAATTCCTGCTGATAACGAAGCAAATAACCCAACATGAGATGAACCTGCAATTCTTACAGTAGATGTAGAACAATTTTGTTCATGATCTGCGTGTAAAATCAGTAATTTATTTAACGCATCTTTAATGATTGGATTTACAACATAAGGTTCGTTTGGTTGTTCAAACATCATTTTCATAATATTTTCAACATAATCCAACGATTTTGAACCATAATTTAGTGGTAATCCTTGTTTTTTACGCATAGTCCAAGCCACCAAAACTGGAAATTTCCCCATTATTTTAACAATTGCTTTGTACATATCTTCTTCAGATTTTACATTCACTGAAGAAGGATTGAACGCAGTCAATGCACTCGTTAAGGAAGATAAAACGCCCATTGGATGAGCCGATTTTGGAAAAGCATCTACAATTTTTTTTACGTCCTCATCAACCACAGATTGCGCTTTAATGTCAACAAGAAATTTATCTAATTGTTCTTTGGTTGGTAATTCTCCGAAAATTAAAGCATATGCAACCTCAAGAAACTCAGCTTTTTCTGCCAATTCTTCTATGTCATAACCTCTATAACGTAAAATCCCTTTTTCACCATCCAAAAACGTAATACTGCTCTCGCAAGAACCTGTATTTTTGTAACCAGAATCTAAAGTTATAACACCATCAGTGGCTGTTCTTAAGTTTTTGATATCGATAGCAACCTCATTCTCAGTTCCTTTCACTAATGGAAATTCGTACGAATTTTCTCCTATTACTAACTTTGCAGTATTTGACATATTCAATCTTATTTTTTATGTTGAAGTGTTTTGCGAAGATACCAATAAATTAAGGATTTTAAAAGTTGAAAATTATAGATTTTTAGTGACTTAAAATAAATTTTACTGATTTAACAATTCTTTAGTAAAAAGAAAAAATCCCCTTAGAAATTCTATGAGGATTTATGTAAAAAGCAAATAGTATTAAAAATAATTTAAAATCCAATTCCAATTCCTATACCATATCCACCATGATAAATTATGTCTCTAGGATTTTCATTGGAGATAAGTGGCTTTTTTAGTTTATACGAATCATTATCCCAAAATATTTTAAAAATTATGTTATACTCATCATATTTTTCAATTGGAAATTCTAATCCAAATCTAATATTTCCATATCCTGCCGAATTTTCAACTTTAGAATCTAATCCAAAACCTCTAGCTGTCATAATATAAAAGTTTGCAGAATCATAATTTTTGAAATAATAGCGAACCAAACCTCCCAATTTATAACTAGTAATTCTTCCTTGAGATTGATGTTGAAATCCTGTTATTAAACCAAAAGTAACTTTCTTAAATATTGGATAATTGATTGTGTAAAATAAATCAAATGACAATCTACTTTTTAAAGTTTCACCACCACCATCTTTAAAATGATATGAAATATCATCTGGTAAAGAAATTCCAAAACTGAAAGTTTGAATTAATTCTGCTGGTAATTCATTGAATTTTTTGTCATTTTTAGAAATTTCAGCACCAGTTCTTAATGCATCTTGAATACTTATTTGACTAAAAATTGCTGATGCTGAAAATGATAATAAAAATGCTAGGATTAGATTTTTCATTTTAATTTTAAATCAAACCCTAAGTTAAGTTGAAACATAATTGGGAAAATATATCCTTTCCCATTAGTATCAAAATAATATATAGGTCCAACATCAAATAAAAAATGAAAATTTTTACCATATTTTCTTTGCAAGCCCCAAGTTGGTCCAACTGCAAAATCAAAATCAGTCGTTCTATTAAAATTACTATCAATTGTGTTTCCTCTTGTTAGTAATCTTGCAGACACAAAATTTCCTGAGTTATTTTCATTAGATCGATTTTTACTTTTTCTTTTTGAAAAATTATAAAACCATTTTTGTTGTAAATCCAAAAAAGGGTTAAAAGAATATAAAAAACCAAAACCTCCATTAGAAGTCTGTGGATACGCACCACCATAACCGATTCCTAAACCAGCAGAAAAAGTTGTATTAGAACTTGTTGGTAATTCTAATTCTATTGCTGGATTTAAAAAATTTATTCTCCATACTTTCACGGTATTAGCTTCTTGTGAATAATGAATTTTATTAAAAAAAACTAGTAGAATTATAGATAATATATATTTTTTCATAATTATATACTTTTAAAATTTAAGTCTTAAACCTCTCCATTCTTCACCCCTTCTTGCTAGTCCATATATATCAATATTTTTAGATTTATAGTCTCCTAAAGTATTAAATCCATTTAAATTTATTGGTGTATATGTAGATTTCCATGCTGAGCCAGTATCAGCAAATTTCAAACCTATCTGCCAATCCCACTCAGAAAAAAATATTCTTTCAACCTCATCAGTATTATAAACTCTTTGAAATTCATCAAAATATAACAAATCTACTTCGTTCGGATTTTTTTGAATTGTAACAATAAAATCTTTTCTACTCGAGTATTTAGATTTTAAATAATCTGCTCCTAATTTATAAAGAGTTTTAATATTTGAATCACTTAAAACATTGTAAGTAATATCTAGATTTAAATTCAACCCTAAAACACTTCCAATGTAAATATTTAAAATAGCGTCATCTCTAAATTCGAAGAAAGGAATTCTATTATTATTTAAAACTTTTATGTTAATAGGTTCATATACTGAATTATTATTCTTAATAAAAAAAGAGTTATTATGAATATATAAAGGTTGTTTTGTGTTTTGGTTTAAAACATTATTAGTATAATTCACAAAGAAAGATATATCAGGAGAAGGAATGTCATATATTAAGTGTACTTTATTTATTCCTAAAACTATTTCATCAGAATTAATATTGTTCCACCAGAACCAACCATCTTTATGAGTTTCAGCCTCAATACCAACTGATCTGTATATTAACCAAGTTTGATCCCAAAAATCTAATTCAAATCTATAGTCATCATCACTAAAATACTCGTGAGAATATCTATAAGTACCCCAAATATTTTGAAACCAATTATCATCAGGCGATGTTTCAATTCTTAAATCTTGAATAAGTGTGTTTAACCCTAATTCAGAGTTTTTCGCATTATATATGTCAGTTATCGCTTTATAACCATTATTGGAGTTATAAGTAGATCCCCCGCCTGTACCAGAACCGGTACAACCTGTTTCGTCTGCAATCCTAACAAACTGATGTACTCCATTTTCTATTTCAGTAATTCCACCTTCTGTTTCTCTTATGTAACAATCACTTTCAATAGTTTTTTGACTTTTAGCCGAACTGTTTTTTCTGAAAGCTACTTCTCTAATTTTTAAAGAATCGCTTAACTTTCCAAAATATAATCCTCTATTAGTATATTTAAAAAGTGAATCATTTACTATTATCTGACCTTCTTCATTAATAAAAGCACCGAAAACAGCATCTGCAATTTTAAGTGAGTCAGAAATAGATTTTCTTGTATTAAAGTAATTTTTCTTCTTACTATATATTTTTTGTAATAATTTAGAATTTGAAGCATTTATAATAATTCTCTCTGAGGTGTATCCTTTTTCATAAAATTTTTCAAAATACTTTTCTAAATCTGTTCTTTTTTTCATTTTCAAAGAATTTATAGTCTCAGATAATTGTTCTCTTGAGCTAACTTTAATTTTTGTCCCATAAAGATTAATGTTTTCTACTTCATTAAAATTGTAATCCATTGATTTCTCTTCACAACCAATGAAAATTAAGTAAGTAAGTAAGTAAGTAAGTAAGTGTTTTTCATAATTTATTTTTTAGATTTTAAACAATATTAAAATAAAATAAGCAAAACAACAAACAAAATATAAAAAAATCCCCTTAGAAATTCTAAGAGGATTGATTTATAAAAGCGATTGTTTTTTTAAATTTTGAAAGCTTTTTCTTTAGGATAATAAGCAATATCCTCTAATTGTTCTTCAATTCGCAATAATTGATTGTATTTCGCCATTCTATCAGAACGTGAAGCTGAACCAGTTTTGATTTGACCACAGTTTAAAGCTACTGCTAAATCAGCAATAGTATTATCTTCTGTTTCTCCAGATCTATGTGACATTACAGTTGTGTAACCTGCATTTTTAGCCATATTTACAGCTGCAATTGTTTCTGTTAATGTTCCTATTTGATTTACTTTGATCAAGATTGAATTTGCAATTCCGTTTTCAATCCCTTGAGACAAACGCTCAACATTGGTTACAAATAAGTCATCTCCAACCAATTGCACTTTTTTTCCAATGATATCTGTTAAATATTTCCAACCTTCCCAGTCATTTTGATCCATTCCATCTTCGATTGAAATAATTGGATATTTACTTGCCAATTCAGCCAAATAATCAGCTTGCTCTTTACTAGTTCTTACTTTTCCAGTTGCCCCTTCAAATTTAGAATAATCATATTTCCCGTCTTCATAAAATTCTGCGGAAGCACAATCCAAAGCTATTTTTACTTCTTCACCAAAAACATACCCTGCATTTTTAACTGCTAAAGCAATCGTTTCAATGGCATCTTCTGTTCCGTCTAAAGTTGGTGCAAAACCACCTTCGTCACCAACTGCAGTTGATAAATTTCGGTTGTGTAAAACTTTCTTTAAATTATGAAAAATCTCAGTTCCCATTTGCATTGCATGAGAAAAAGAAGTTGCTTTTACAGGCATAATCATAAACTCTTGAAAAGCAATTGGCGCATCAGAATGTGAACCACCATTGATAATATTCATCATTGGAACTGGAAGTGTATTCGCAGAAACACCTCCTACATATCTATACAAAGGAAGTCCTAATTCATTTGCTGCTGCTTTTGCAACCGCCAATGAAACTCCTAAAATTGCATTTGCACCAAGGTTTGATTTATTTTTAGTTCCATCTAATTCAATCATAATTTGATCAATTAAATTTTGTTCAAAAACAGAAGTTCCTAAAAGTTCTTGTGCGATTATTTCATTCACGTTTTTCACAGCGTTTAAAACACCTTTTCCCATGTAAGCTTTTCCACCATCTCTTAATTCTACGGCTTCGTGTTCGCCTGTTGAAGCTCCTGATGGTACAGCAGCCCTTCCTAAGACTCCATTTTCTGTGGTTACATCAACTTCTACTGTTGGATTTCCTCTTGAGTCAAATATTTGACGTGCGTGAATGTTAATTATAATACTCATTGATTCTAAAATTTATAAATTTAATTTATTTTAAGTTTTGGTTACTTTTTAAAGTGATGCTAATTTACGAAAAGTTAAACGCATAAAATAATATGAATTTGATTAATTACGAAAACGTTTGCTAAAAAATTTCGAATTCAAAAAAAATCCACTTAAAAATTAAGCGGATTATTTAAAATTAAAAAATAAGTGAGTTGGATTAAAAAATTAAGAACCCATTGTTTTAAATTTTTTAATATTTTCGATAAACTGATCAAATAAATATTCAGCATCATGAGGTCCAGGACTTGCTTCTGGATGATATTGAACAGAAAACGTATTCTTATTTTTAATACGAATTCCTGCAACTGTATGGTCATTTAAATGAACGTGTGTAATTTCAATATTCTCATTAGCCTCAGTTTCTTCTTTATTGATTGCAAAACCATGATTTTGAGAAGTTATTTCACCTTTTTCTGTCAATAAATTTTTCACAGGATGATTGATTCCTCTGTGACCATTGTGCATTTTATACGTAGAAATTCCTTGTGATAATGCAATGACTTGATGTCCTAAACAAATACCAAATAAGGGTAAATCTTTCTCAATAATTTCAGCAGCTAATTTTTGAGCATCTACTAAAGGCTCAGGATCTCCAGGTCCATTTGAAATAAAATAGCCATCAGGATTAAAAGAAGCCAACTCTTCAAAAGTAGCATTGTAAGGAAACACTTTGATGTAAACACCTCTTTTAGCTAAATTTCTTAAAATATTTTTTTTGATGCCAATGTCTAAAGCTGAAACTTTGATTTTAGCATTTTCATTTCCAAAATAATATGGTTCTTTAGTTGACACTTTTGAAGCCAGTTCTAATCCTTGCATACTTGGAACGTTCTCTAATTGCATTTTCAAATCATTAATATTGTCAATATTTGTAGAAATAATCGCATTCATAGCGCCATTATCTCTGATATAAGAAACTAATGCTCTAGTATCAACATCTGAAATGGCAACCAAATTGTGTTTTTGAAACCAATCAAATAAATTTCCATTAGCGTCAACTCGCGAATGTGCAAAACTAAAATTACGACAAACCAAACCTGAAATTTTAATTCCATCAGATTCAACTTCGTTGTCATTCACACCATAATTCCCAATATGCGCATTGGTTGTTACCATTAACTGACCAAAATATGAAGGATCTGTAAAAATTTCTTGATAGCCTGTCATTCCGGTATTAAAACAAATTTCACCTGTTGCAGTTCCATCAATTCCTACAGATTTTCCATAAAAAATAGTGCCATCTGCTAATAAAATAAGTGCTTTTTTTCTAGTTTGATACTTCATTGGTCAATAAAAATTATAATATGTAAAAAAATATAAAAAAAGGGATAAACATTACTGCTTATCCCTTTATATGTGAACTAAAATTCATTTATTCTTCAGATTTTGTTTCAGGAGTTGAATCCGTTTCTACTTGAGTAGTGGCTGCTTTTTTGCTTCTACCTCTACGTGTAGTTTTCTTAGCTTTTGCTCCTTTTGGATTGTAGATTTCGTTATAATCAACCAATTCAATCATTGCCATTGCAGCATTGTCTCCTTGTCTATTTCCTAGTTTAATGATTCTTAAGTAACCTCCAGGTCTTTCAGCAACTTTTACAGAAATTTCTTTAAACAATTCTGTAACAGCATATTTGTCTCTTAAAACAGAGAATACAATACGTCTATTGTGAGTTGTGTCTGATTTCGATTTTGTAATTATTGGCTCTACAAAAACTCTTAATGCTTTTGCTTTTGCAACAGTTGTGTTGATACGTTTGTGCTCAATAAGAGAACAAGCCATATTCGCTAACATCGATTTTCTGTGCGCTGTTTTTCTACTTAAGTGGTTTATTTTTTTTCCGTGTCTCATGACGTTTGTTTTATGCTTTCATCTTGCTCAACCCTTTTTGAGGAGCAAAATATGAAAGATTAATCTCTATCTAATTTATATTTTGCTAAATCCATTCCAAAACTCAATCCTTTCACAATCACAAGTTCTTCTAGCTCTGTTAATGATTTCTTTCCGAAGTTTCTGAATTTCATTAAATCACTTTTATTGAAAGATACCAAATCACCCAAAGTATCTACTTCTGCTGCTTTTAAACAATTCAAAGCTCTTACAGAAAGATCCATATCAATCAATCTTGTTTTTAACAATTGACGCATGTGCAATGATTCTTCATCATACGTTTCTGTTTGTGCAATTTCATCAGCTTCTAAAGTGATACGCTCATCAGAAAACAACATAAAATGGTGAATTAAGATTTTTGCTGCTTCTGTTAAAGCTTCTTTAGGATTGATTGAACCATCAGTATCGATATCAAAAACTAATTTTTCAAAATCTGTTTTTTGTTCAACACGAAAGTTTTCAATTGCATATTTTACGTTTTTGATTGGTGTATAAATAGAATCAGTAAAAATTGTTCCTATTGGGACACCAGCTTTTTTATTTTCCTCAGCTGGCACAAAACCTCTGCCTTTTTCTATAGTAATTTCAGCGTTTAGTTTTACAGATTTATCCATATTACAAATAACCAATTCTGGGTTTAACACTTGAAAACCAGAAATGAATTTTTGTAAATCACCTGCTTTCAATTGTTCTTGACCAGAAACGTTGATAGAAACAGTTTCTCTATCAGTTTCATCAATTTGTTTTTTAAAACGAACTTGTTTTAAATTTAAAATGATTTCTGTTACGTCTTCTACGATTCCACTTACAGTAGAAAACTCGTGTTCAACGCCATCAATTCTTAATGATGTAATCGCAAATCCTTCTAGAGAAGATAAAAGTACTCTTCTTAAAGCATTTCCAATTGTTAAACCAAAACCTGGTTCTAAAGGTCTGAACTCGAATCTACCTGTAAAATCGGTAGATTCAATCATTATTACTTTATCGGGCTTTTGAAAATTTAAAATTGCCATAGTACGTTTATCAGGATTATTTAGAATATAATTCTACGATTAATTGTTCTTTTATATTTTCAGGAATTTGTAATCTTTCAGGAACTTTAACGAAAGTACCTTCTTTTTTATCTGAATTCCATGTTAACCATTCATACACATTACTGCTTGACGCCAATGAGTTTTCAATAGTTTGTAAAGATTTTGATTTTTCTCTAACAGCAACAATATCACCTTCTTTTAATCTGAATGAAGGAATATTTACAATTTCTCCGTTAACAGTGATGTGTCTGTGAGAAACCAATTGACGTGCGCCACTTCTAGATCCAGAGATTCCCATTCTATAAACTACGTTGTCTAATCTTGATTCACAAAGTTGTAATAAAATTTCACCTGTAATTCCTTGAGAAGCTTGTGCTTTTTTGAAAAGGTTACTGAATTGACGTTCTAAAATACCATAAGTATATTTGGCTTTTTGCTTTTCCATTAATTGGGTAGCATATTCAGACTTTTTCCCTCTGCGTTTTGCAGCTCCATGCTGACCTGGAGGATAATTTCTTTTTTCGAAGTTTTTGTCATCACCGAAAATTGCTTCGCCGAATTTACGTGCAATTTTAGTTTTTGGTCCTGTATATCTTGCCATTTCTATTTGATTGTTTTTGATAGGGATTATGAATTAAGGCTAATCCTTCGATAATCTAAATCCTATCTGATTAAAATATTTAATTATACTCTTCTTCTTTTTGGTGGGCGACATCCATTGTGAGGAATTGGAGTAACGTCAATGATTTCAGTTACTTCAATACCAGCATTATGAAGCGATCTAATTGCAGATTCTCTTCCATTACCTGGTCCTTTTACGAAAACTTTAACTTTACGTAAACCAGCTTCTTTTGCAACTCCTGAACAATCTTCAGCGGCTAATTGAGCTGCATAAGGAGTATTCTTTTTAGACCCCCTAAAACCCATTTTACCTGCTGATGACCATGAGACTACATCACCTTTTTTGTTTGTCAAAGAAATAATAATATTATTGAAAGTCGCATTTATATGTGCTTCTCCAACAGAATCTACTATTACTTTACGTTTTTTTGCGCTTGCTTTTGCCATAATTTTTTGTTGTTAAGCTATTGAATTAAGTAAATTGTATTTAAAAAAATACGGCACACTTAAACCATATACTAGAATAATCTGAAACTTATTTTTTCTTATTAGCTACCGTTTTTCTCTTACCTTTTCTTGTACGAGAATTATTTTTTGTTCTTTGACCTCTTAAAGGAAGACCAAGTCTATGACGAATTCCTCTTTGACAACCAATGTCCATTAAACGTTTGATGTTTAATTGAACTTCAGAACGTAACTCACCCTCAATAGTAAAGGCACCTACTTGTTCTCTAATTGCTGAGATTTGATCATCGTTCCAATTTTGAACTTTAATACTTTCATCAACGTTTGCTTTAGCTAAAATTTCTTTAGCTCTACTGTTTCCGATACCAAAGATATAAGTTAACGCAATAACTCCTCTTTTGTTTTTTGGAATGTCTATACCTGCTATTCTTGCCATTACCCTTGTCTTTGTTTAAATCTAGGATTTTGTTTGTTTATTACATATAATCTACCTTTTCTGCGAACAATTTTGCAGTCGGCACTTCTTTTTTTTACTGATGTTCTAACTTTCATCTTTTGTTTAGTTAAAAAGTTTAAAGTTTAAATATTAAAAGCTACCTAAAATAATGATAAAACTTTTACATTCTTTACTTTGAAACTTCGTATTTTAATATCTATATGTTATTCTTGCTTTTGATAAATCGTATGGACTCATCTCTAATTTTACTTTATCACCAGGTAATAACTTGATGTAATGCATTCTCATTTTTCCAGAAATGTGAGCAGTAACAATATGACCATTTTCTAATTCTACACGGAACATGGCATTTGATAATGCCTCTGTGATTGTTCCATCTTGTTGAATTGCTGATTGTTTAGCCATATTTTTATTTAATCGATTTTCTATTGCTTTGCCCAGTTTTCATCAAACCATCATAATGACGGTTTAATAAATAAGAATTAATTTGTTGCATGGTATCAATAGCAACGCCTACCATAATAATCAATGAAGTGCCGCCATAAAACATTGCCCAGCTTTGCTGCACACCAAACTTAGTTACAATAGATGGTAAAATTGAAAGTGCTGCCAAAAATAAAGAACCAGGGAAAGTTATTCTTGATAACACAGAATCCAATCTATCGGCCGTATCTTTTCCTGGTCTGATACCTGGGATAAAACCACCACTTCTTTTTAAATCATCAGCCATTTTATTGGTTGGTATTGTAATAGCTGTATAAAAGAAACTAAAAATAACAATTAAAAAAGCAAATATAACATTATACCATAAACCATTCATATCTTGTAATGAGGCTATCGCTGGAAACCTTTGAGCTAAAGCAACTGGTAAAAACATAATTGCTTGTGCAAAAATGATGGGCATAACACCTGCTGCGTTTAACTTTAATGGAATATAATCTCTTGAACCAGCAACATTTTGAATGTTTCCAGCAACCGTTCTTCTAGCATATTGAACAGCGATTTTTCGGACAGCCGTTACTAATAGGATAGTTAATAATATTACTAAAAACCAAACAATAATCTCTATCAAAATCATCATTACACCACCAGCACCTGCATTTGTGGTTTTAGCTACAAATTCTTGTAAAAAAGATGCAGGAAATCTAGCTAAGATTCCAACAGTAATCAATAATGATATTCCATTACCAACTCCTTTGTCAGTTATACGTTCACCCAACCACATTGCAAAAATTGTTCCAGCAGTTAAAATGACAATTGAGGAAATCCAAAATGTAGCACCACTCACTAAAAATGCTTCTGGACCCAAACCAAATTGGGTTTTAATTGCAGTGATATAAGTTGGAGCCTGAACTAAAGTAATACCAATAGTCAACCATCTTGTTATTTGAGTTATTTTCTTACGTCCACTTTCTCCGTCTTTTTGTAGTTTTTGAAGATAAGGAACAGCAATTCCCATCAACTGAACCACAATCGAAGCAGAAATATAAGGCATAATACCCAAAGCCATCACTGATGCTCTCGCGAATGCACCTCCAGTAAACGCATTTAATAAACCTAAAAGCCCTCCTGAAGTACCTTCTTTTAATGCAGCAAGCTGTAAAGGATCAATTCCAGGTAATGGTACTGCTGCCATAAAACGATAAACAGCAATCAAACCTATGGTTAAAAGAATTTTATTTTTTAATTCTTCAATCTTAAAAATGTCCTTTAAGGTATTTATAAAATTCATCATTTACTAGGGTCTTATAAAGTTACAGCTTCTCCTCCAGCTGCTTCAATAGCTGCTTTTGCAGTTGCTGTAAATTTGTGAACAGTAATTGTAAGTTTCGCTTTTAATTCTCCTCTACCTAATACTTTAACCATCTCATTTTTACTTACCAATCCATTAGCTATTAAAATATCCAAATTAACAATATCAGAGATTACTCCGTTTTCAACTAAAGATTGTAATTTATCTAAGTTGATTCCTTGGTACTCTTTACGATTAATATTAGTAAAACCAAATTTTGGCACACGTCTTTGCAGTGGCATTTGACCACCTTCAAAACCAATTTTTCTAGAATAACCTGAACGAGATTTCGCTCCTTTGTGACCTCTAGTTGCTGTACCACCATGACCAGAGCCTTCTCCACGAGCGATTCTTTTATCTTTTTTTACAGATCCTTCTGCAGGTGTTAAGTTATGTAAACTACTCATCTTTAATATCTTATTTTAATTCCTCTACAGAAACTAAATGTGAAACTTTATTTACCATACCAAGTATTGTAGGAGACGAATCGTGCACTACAGTTTGGCTTATTCTTCGTAAACCTAATGACTCTAAAGTTCTTTTTTGATCTTTAGGGCGTCTGATTTGACTTTTTGTTTGGGTTACTTTAATTTTTGTCATCTTTCTTAGATTTATCCGTTAAATACTTTTTCTAAAGAAATACCTCTTTGTTTGGCAATCGAAGCAGCATTACGTAGTTGTAATAAAGCATTAAAAGTTGCTTTAACTGCATTGTGAGGATTTGATGAACCTTGAGATTTTGATAACACATCATGAACTCCAACAGATTCCAATACTGCACGAACAGCACCACCAGCAATAACTCCAGTACCAGGAGAAGCTGGTTTGATGAATACATTAGCACCTCCAAATTTTCCTTTTTGTTCATGAGGAAGCGTTCCTTCAATTATAGGAATTCTTACAAGATTTTTCTTAGCATCTTCAATTGCTTTAGCAATAGCAGAAGAAACATCTTTTGATTTACCTAAACCATGTCCAACAACTCCGTTTCCGTCCCCTACAACAACAATTGCAGAGAAACCAAATGCTCTACCACCTTTTGTAACTTTAGTAACACGTTGTACTCCAACTAATCTATCTACAAGCTCTAATCCGCTTGGTTTAACTCTCTCTACGTTTCTATAACCTTGCATAATTCTTAAAATTTTAAACCAGCCTCTCTTGCAGCGTCAGCTAATACTTTAACTCTACCATGATACAAATAACCATTTCTATCAAAAGCAACACTTTCAATTCCTTTAGTTAATGCTTTTTCGCCAATTGTTTTACCAACAGCAATTGCTGCTTCTCCTTTGGTTGTTGCTTTAATATCTTTATCTCTTGATGAAACAGAAGCTAATGTAACTCCGTTAACGTCATCTACAATTTGAGCATAGATTTCCTTATTACTTCTATAAACAGATAATCTTGGTTTGGTTGATGTTCCAAAAACAATTTTTCTGATTCTACGTTTGATTCTAGCTCTTCTTTCTAGCTTTGATAATGCCATAATACCTATATATTATGCAGATTTACCTGCTTTTCTTCTTAATTTTTCGCCTACGAACTTAACACCTTTTCCTTTGTATGGTTCAGGACTTCTGAAAGAACGAATCTTTGCAGCAACATGTCCCACCAATTGTTTGTCAAAAGAAGTAAGTTTTATAATTGGATTTTTACCTTTCTCAGAAATAGTTTCTACTTTAACTTCAGGAGCTAATTCAAAAACGATATTGTGAGAAAAACCAAGTGCCAAATCTAACTTTTGACCTTGATTTGAAGCTCTATATCCAACACCAACCAATTCAAGTTGTTTTGTCCATCCTTTACTTACACCCTCAATCATATTATTGATTAATGATCTCATTAATCCATGTTGAGCTTTGTGGTTTTTAGATTCTGAAATCCTGTCTAAAACGACATGACCATCTTCAATTTTGATAGTAATTCCCTCAGAAATTGTTTGAGTTAAAACTCCTAAACTTCCTTTTACTGTTACTAAATTATTACTAATGTCTACATTTACACCTTGTGGAATGCTAACGGGATTTTTTCCTATTCTACTCATTTCTTCTAGTGATTAATAAACGTAACACAAAACCTCTCCTCCAACGTTTTCAATACGAGCTTTTTTGCCAGTCATTACTCCTTTAGAAGTTGAAACTATGGCAATTCCAAGGCCGTTCAATACTCTTGGCATCTCTTTCGAGCCAACGTATTTACGTAAACCTGGAGTACTAACTCGTTGAATTTTTCTGATAACTGACTCTTTTGTTTCTTTGTCATATTTTAAGGCAATTTTGATAGTTCCTTGAACTTTATCATCATTAAATTGATAACTTAAAATATAACCTTGATCGAACAAAATCTTTGTTATTTCCTTCTTCAAATTTGAAGAAGGGATTTCTACAACTCTGTGTCCTGCAGAGATTGCATTTCTTACTCTAGTAAGATAATCTGCAATTGGATCTGTATACATATTTATTTAAATTGCGATTATGGTTTTCAAAATCTCTATTGAACCTACAAGATTAACTTGTGATGTTTGAACCTACAATCAGTTAAAAATTCTTTTACTCAAAAAAATAGAGCGTGCAAAGATACACATTCTATTTAATATTTATGAATTTATTTTGGTTACTTACCAACTTGCTTTGGTAACCCCAGGAATTAAACCTTGGTTTGCCATTTCACGGAATGTAACACGAGATAATCCAAACTGTCTCATGTATCCTCTTGGGCGTCCAGTTAGTTTACATCTATTGTGCATTCTTACTGGTGAAGCATTTTTAGGTAATTTTTGTAATCCTTCAAAATCTCCAGCTTCTTTTAAAGCCTTTCTTTTTTCAGCATATTTTGCAACAGTTTTAGCTCTTTTAAGTTCACGAGCTTTCATTGATTCTTTAGCCATTTGTTAATTTTTTTTAAATGGTAACCCTAATTCCCCTAATAAAGACTTTGCTTCTTTATCAGTTTTAGCAGTTGTTACGAAAGTAATATCCATACCATTGATTTTCTTTACTTGGTCAATATTTATTTCTGGGTAAATGATTTGTTCAGTGATTCCAAGATTGTAATTACCTCTTCCATCAAAACCATTGGCTTTAATTCCATTGAAATCTCTCACACGTGGTAAAGATGCTGTAATTAATCTGTCTAAAAATTCATACATTTTATCTCCTCTCAAAGTAACCTTTGCTCCGATAGGAGAACCTTTACGCAGCTTGAAATTTGCAACGTCTTTTTTAGAGATTGTTGATATAGCTCTTTGACCAGTAATTTTAGTCAATTCTTCAACAGCATAATCAACTAATTTTTTGTCAGCAATAGCAGCACCAACACCTTTAGAAACAACTATTTTTTCTAATTTAGGAACTTGCATTACATTTTTGTAACTAAATTCTTCGATAAGAGCACTCACGACTCTTTCTTTATATTCTGCTTTTAATCTTGGTACGTAACTCATGATTATTCTTATTTTTTAGTTTTTTTAGAAATTCTAGTTTTAGTATCTCCATCAACTTTATAACCTACTCTTACAGCTACACCACCATCAACCAACAAAACATTTGAAATGTGTAACGACGCTTCCTTTTTTACGATACCACCTTGAGGACTTTTAGCACTTGGTTTAGTATGTTTAGAAACCAGATTTACACCCTCAACTAACACTCTGTCTTTATCTTTGATGATTTGTAATACTTTGCCTTCAGATCCTTTATGGTCTCCAGCAATTACTTTTACAGTATCACCTGATTTAATTTTGAATTTCTTCATTTTATAATTATTTAAAGCACTTCAGGTGCTAATGATACTATTTTCATGAATTGTTTCTCACGAAGTTCACGAGCTACAGGACCAAAAACACGTGTTCCTCTCATTTCCTCTGCAGGATTTAAAAGTACACAAGCATTGTCATCAAAACGAATATATGAACCGTCTTTACGTCTTACTTCTTTTTTAGTTCTTACAACAACGGCTCTTGATACTTGACCTTTTTTTACAGTTCCGTTAGGAGTTGCGGCTTTTATAGTTACAACAATTTTGTCACCAATACTTGCGTAACGCTTTTTTGTACCTCCTAAAACTCTGATTACTAAAACTTCCTTAGCTCCAGTATTGTCTGCTACTTTTAATCTTGATTCTGTCTGTAACATATTATTTAGCTCTTTCTAGGATTTCAACTAATCTCCAACGTTTAGATTTACTCATAGGTCTTGTCTCCATGATCCTAACAGTATCACCTTCGTTGCAATCATTCTTTTCGTCGTGTGCAACGTACTTCTTAGTTTTTAATACGAACTTTCCGTACATTGGGTGTTTTACTCTTTTTACTTCTGAAACAACAATAGATTTCTCCATTTTGTTACTAGAAACAACACCTATTCTCTCTTTTCTAAGATTTCTTTTTTCCATCTTTAAAACTGACTATAGAATTATTGTAATTCTCTTTTTGTTAATTCTGTTGCAATTCTTGCTACAGTTCTTCTTAGGCCTCTTAATTGCAACGGATTTTCTAACGGTGTAATTGTATGAGCCATTTTAAGATCAGTGTAATTTTTTTGCAACACTCCTAGCTTCTCTTGAAGATCTGCCAGGGATAATTCTTTTATTTCTGATTGTTTCATTTTGTATAGAATTATGCGTTAAAATCAAAATCCCTTGCTACTATAAACCTAGTTTTAACTGGGAGTTTTTGAGCTGCTAATCTTAAAGCTTCTTTTGCAACACTTAATGGAACTCCTCCAACTTCGAACAAAATTCTACCTGGTTTAATAACAGAAACGTAATGATCTGGAGCACCCTTACCTTTACCCATACGAACTTCTAATGGTTTTTTGGTAATAGGTTTATCTGGAAAAATTTTAATCCACAACTGTCCTTCTCTCTTCATAAAACGAGTTGCTGCAATACGTGCTGCTTCTATTTGTCTTGAAGTTAATAAATCTTGATCTAGAGATTTGATACCAAACATCCCGTTAGAAAGTTGGCTTCCTCTGCCAGTATTACCGTGCATGTTTCCCTTCAACTTCTGTACCTTACGGTATTTTACTCTTTTTGGCTGTAACATTTTTAATTTCTAATTTAAAAATTATTTTCTTTTACGAGGTTGGCGTTTTGCAGGACTAGCAGCACCTTTCGTAGTAGGAGCTTGTTTTTTAGCCAAACCTACTAGTGGAGATAGTTCTCTTTTTCCATAAACCTCACCCTTCATAATCCATACTTTAATTCCTAATCTTCCATAGGTAGTATGAGCTTCAGCAAGTGAATAATCAATATCAGCTCTGAAAGTAGAAAGAGGAATTCTTCCTTCTTTAAAATGTTCGGAACGAGCCATCTCTGCACCATTCAAACGACCTGAAATTTGAATTTTAATTCCTTCAGCATTCATTTTCATTGTAGCAGTAATTGCCATTTTGATTGCTCTCTTGTAAGAAATTCTATTTTCAATTTGACGAGCAACACTAATTGCAACTAAATTTGCATCTAATTCTGGACGTTTAATTTCAAAAATATTAATTTGAACTTCTTTACTAGTAATTTTTTTAAGCTCTTCTTTTAACTTGTCTACCTCTTGACCTCCTTTGCCAATGATGATACCTGGACGTGCAGTAGTAATAGTAACGGTAACAAGTTTAAGCGTACGCTCAATAAATATTCTAGAAACACTTGCTTTTGATAATCTAGCATTTACATACTTTCTTATCTTATCATCTTCAGCAATTTTATCTCCGTAGTCATTACCACCAAACCAGTTAGACTCCCAACCTCTGATGATTCCTAATCGATTTCCTATTGGATTCGTTTTTTGTCCCATTTCTACTTAGATTATTTACTTAAATTTTTACTTCCTAATTCTAATGTAACGTGATTTGAACGCTTACGAATTCTATGAGCACGCCCTTGTGGAGCTGGTCTTAATCTTTTTAACATTCCAGCGCTATCTACACAAATAGATTTTACAAATAAACCTGCTTCTTCTATGCTAGAGTTTTCATTTTTAGCTTGCCAGTTTGCAATAGCAGACAATAATAATTTCTCTAAATTTTTTGAAGCATCTTTTGGGCTGAATTTTAAAATATACAAAGCTTTTTCAACTTCAATACCTCTTACTTGATCAGCTACCAAACGCATTTTTCTTGGTGATGTAGGACAGTTAGTAAGCTTTGCAAAAGCGCGTTGCTTTTTATCTGCTTTTATCTGATCTGCCATGTTTTTTTTACGAACTCCCATTTCCTACCTATTTTTTACCTTTATTTTTTGCACCTGCATGTCCTCTAAAAGAACGCGTTGGTGAAAATTCACCTAATTTGTGCCCTACCATGTTTTCAGTAACATAAACTGGCACAAACTGACGTCCATTGTGAACAGCAATCGTTTGTCCAACAAAATCTGGTGTAATCATACTTGCTCTTGACCAAGTTTTTATAACAGTTTTGCTTCCAGCTTCTACGTTAGCCAATACTTTTTTCTCTAACTTATAGTGAACGAAAGGTCCTTTTTTTAATGATCTTGCCATAACTTAATTATTTCTTTCTACGTTCTACGATGTACTTGTTACTAGCTTTGGTTTTAGATCTAGTTTTATATCCTTTTGCAGGGATACCATTTCTTGATCTTGGATGACCTCCAGAAGCACGACCTTCTCCACCACCCATTGGGTGATCTACAGGGTTCATTCTTACTGCATTAACTCTTGGTCTTCTTCCTAACCATCTTCTTCTACCCGCTTTACCAGAAACTAATAACTGATGGTCAGAGTTTGAAACAACTCCGATTGTAGCCATGCAAGTTAAAAGAATTAATCTAGTTTCGCCTGAAGGAAGTTTTACAGTTGCATACTTACCGTCTCTTGCCATTAATTGAGCAAAAGAACCAGCTGAACGTGCCATTACAGCTCCTTGCCCAGGACGCAATTCTATACATGATATTGTAGTTCCCAAAGGGATTTCACTTAAAGGTAAAGCATTTCCGATTTCTGGAGAAACTCCACTACCAGAAATTATTACTTGATCAACTTGCAAACCATTTTGAGCAATCACATAACGTTTATCACCATCAGCATAGAATAATAATGCTATGAAAGCTGTACGATTTGGATCATATTCAATAGTTTTTACAGTTGCAGGAATACCGAACTTGTCCCTTTTAAAATCGATTGTACGATATTTTTGTTTATGACCACCCCCTATATTGCGGGTCGTCATTCTACCTTGACTATTTCGACCTCCAGATCTTTTTTTCGGAGCAATTAAGCTTTTTTCCGGCTTATCAGTTGATATGGTGTCGAACCCATTTACAACTCTAAAACGCTGACCTGGTGTTATTGGTTTTAATTTTCTAACTGACATTGTTGTCTTTTTTCTTAAAGATTGTTATAAAAATCAATACTTTCTCCTTCAGCTAACTGCACAATTGCTTTTTTGTATCCGCCTTTGACACCTGTAACCAATCCTTTTTTGGTGTATTTTGTGCTTTTTTGAACTGGATAATTTAAAGTTTTGATACTTGAAATAGAAACGCCATAAACTGCTTGAATAGCACTTTTGATTTCTAGTTTATTAGCTTTTTTTGCTACAACAAATGTATAACGATTATTAACTTCGCTGTCATTTGTTGCTTTTTCCGTTATAATAGGTTTTACTAAAATACTCATTTTGATTCCCTATTTATTAAAGTTTGTATGTAAACCTTCTAAAGAACCCTCAGTAAAAACTATCTTATTGGCATTTAAAATACCATAAGTGTTTAATTCTGAAGTATTGATTACTTTTGAAGATTTTAAATTTCTTGAAGATAAATACACATTTTCGTTGATATCACCTAAAACAAACAGTGATTTTTTGGTATCTAACTCTAAAGCTTTTAAAATGTCAACAAAATTTTTAGTTTTTGGAGATTCAAAATTGAAGTCTTCAATTACTACTAAATTGTTACCATTAGCTTGAATACTTAAGGCTGATTTACGAGCTAAACGTTTTAAATTTTTATTCAATTTAAAAGAATAGCTTCTTGGTCTTGGTCCGAAAAAACGTCCTCCACCTCTAAAAACACCTGATTTAATTGAGCCTGCTCTTGCAGTACCAGTTCCTTTTTGTTTTTTTATCTTTCTTGTAGAACCTGAGACTTCAGCTTTTTCTTTAGAATTGTGTGTTCCTTGTCTTTGATTAGCAAGAAATTGTTTAACATCTAAATAAATTGCATGATCGTTTGGTGCTATTCCAAATACATCATTAGAAAGTTCAACTTTTCTACCTGTATCTTTACCTGTAATATCTAAAACTGCTACTTCCATTATTTCTGAATAGTTACAAAAGCATTTTTGTGACCAGGAACTGCTCCCTTAACAACAAGCAAGTTCTTTTCCGGAACTACCTTTAATACTTTTAAATTTTGTACTTTCACATTATCACCACCCATTCTTCCTGCCATTCTCATCCCTTTGAATACTCTTGCTGGATAGGATGCAGCACCTACTGACCCAGGAGCTCTTAAACGATTGTGTTGACCATGTGTGGCCTGACCAACACCAGCAAAGCCGTGAAGTTTTACAACACCTTGGAAACCTTTTCCCTTTGATACACCTGATACATCAACGAACTCTCCTTCTGTAAAAAATGATACAGTTAAAGAATCACCTAATTTAAAATCTTCTTCAAACCCTTGGAATTCAACGACTTTTTTCTTAGCAGTGGTGCCAGCTTTTTTAAAGTGACCGTCTAACGCTTTGTTAGAACTCTTTGCCTTTTTGTCATCGAAACCAAGTTGCAACGCATTGTAGCCGTCAACCTCTTTGGTTCTGACTTGGGTAACAACGCAAGGACCTGCTTCGATTACTGTACAAGGAATATTTTTCCCGTTTTCATCAAATAAGCTGGTCATTCCAATTTTTCTACCTATTAACCCAGACATGTTTTAATTATTAATTAATTTGTTTTATTTTTTGTTCCTTTTGAGTTTCAAAAAAAAAACAGCGTAAAAACACTTTCAACGCTGAATTTGTTTTTACCGTTTTTCCTTTGCGAAACGCTCTGGACATGTTACTATTTTAATGGAAATCAAAAAAATAGCTTTACCCTACTCTAATTCGGGTTGCAAAAGTATAAAAATATTTCGGTTCAACAAAGCTAAACCGAAATATTTTATAAAAAAATTATACTTTTATTTCTACTTCAACTCCACTAGGAAGTTCTAATTTCATAAGTGCATCAATGGTTTTAGACGATGAACTGTAAATATCTAACAAACGCATGTATGCAGATAATTGAAATTGTTCTCTTGATTTTTTATTCACGTGAGGTGAACGTAAAACCGTAAATATTTTTTTATTCGTTGGTAAAGGAATTGGACCGTTTACAACAGCTCCAGTACTCTTTACTGTCTTTACAATTTTTTCAGCAGATTTGTCTACCAAATTGTAATCGTAAGATTTTAATTTTATTCTAATTTTTTGACTCATCGTGTATTATTTAGTAGATTACCCTTTAGCAGCTGCAATTACAGCTTCTGAAATACCTGAAGGTGTTTCTTCATAGTGTGAAAATTCCATAGTAGAAGTTGCTCTACCAGAGGACATTGTTCTTAAAGAAGTTACATAACCAAACATTTCTGATAATGGCACTGTAGCTTTTACAACTTTTGAACCCGCTCTATCAGACATGTCTGATACTTGACCTCTTCTTCTGTTTAAATCTCCAACAATATCTCCCATATTTTCTTCAGGAGTTATCACTTCTAACTTCATGATAGGCTCCATGATTTTTGCTTTTGCAGATTTAGCAGCAGCTTTATAACCCATTTTCGCAGCCAATTCAAATGATAATTGGTCAGAATCGACAGCGTGAAACGAACCATCCATTACAGTAACTTTCATAGAATCCATTTCGTAACCAGCCAAAGGACCGTTTTTCATTGCTTCTCTAAATCCTTTTTCAATCGACGGAACAAACTCTTTCGGAATATTTCCTCCTTTGATTACTGATTCGAATTGCAATCCTTGAAAACCAGCATCCGCAGGCTCCATTCTGAAAACAATATCCGCAAATTTACCACGTCCACCAGATTGTTTTTTGTAAACTTCTCTGTGCTCTGCTGCAGCGGTAATTGCTTCTTTATACTCCACTTGTGGTTGCCCTTGATTTACATCAACTTTAAACTCACGTCTTAAACGATCTACAATAATATCTAAGTGTAATTCACCCATTCCTGATATAATTGTTTGGCCCGAAGCCTCATCAGTTCTTACAGTAAATGTTGGATCTTCTTCAGCTAATTTTGCCAAAGCCATTCCTAATTTATCAACATCAGCTTTTGTTTTTGGTTCAACAGCGATACCAATTACTGGATCAGGAAAATTCATCGATTCTAAAACAATTGGATGCTTTTCATCTGAAAGAGTATCTCCTGTTTTGATTGATTTAAATCCTACTGCTGCACCAATATCTCCAGCCTCAATATAATCAATTGCATTTTGCTTGTTGGCATGCATTTGATAAATTCTAGAAATACGTTCTTTTTTTCCTGATGTATTGTTCAAAACATAAGAACCTGCATCTAATCTTCCTGAATATGCTCTAAAGAAAGCCAAACGCCCAACAAATGGATCAGTTGCAATTTTAAAAGCCAAAGCAGCAAAAGGTTCTTTTACATCTGGTTTACGAGAAATTTCTAATCCTGTTTCAGGATCTGTTCCGTAAATATTTTCTCTATCTAAAGGAGAAGGCAAATAACGACAAACAGCATCTAATAAAAACTGAACACCTTTATTTTTGAATGATGAACCACATATCATAGGAATGATTGCCATATCTGTTACAGCTGCTCTTAATGCAGTGTGGATTTCATCTTCGGTAATTGAATCTTCATCTTCCATGAATTTCTCCAAAAGATTTTCATCATAGCCTGCTACTTCTTCAATTAACAAAGCTCTATATTGTTTAGCTTCTTCTTTCAAATCTTCAGGAATATCGATAATATCGAAAGTAGCTCCTAAGGTTTCGTCATGCCAAATGATTGCTCTGTTTTTTACCAAATCAACAACGCCTCTAAAATCAGATTCATCACCAATTGGCAAAACAATAGGCACTGCATTAGAACCTAACATTTCTTTTACCTGTCTGTTAACCATCATAAAATCAGATCCTTGACGATCCATTTTATTAACAAAACCGATTCTAGGCACTTTATAGTTATCAGCCAATCTCCAGTTAGTTTCAGATTGAGGCTCAACACCATCAACTGCTGAAAATAAGAAAACCAAACCATCCAAAACACGCAAAGATCTGTTTACTTCAACAGTGAAATCTACGTGACCAGGAGTATCAATAATATTGAAATGATAACTCATAGAGTCATCAGTAGGTTGACCATTTTCTCTTGGAAAAACCCATTCACAAGTAGTTGCTGCAGAAGTAATTGTGATTCCTCTTTCTTGCTCTTGCTCCATCCAGTCCATAGTCGCAGCACCATCATGTACTTCGCCAATTTTGTGAGATACTCCTGTGTAATACAAAATACGTTCTGTAGTTGTAGTTTTACCAGCATCAATATGCGCTGCAATACCAATATTTCTTGTATATTTTAAGTCTCTTGCCATTTTTTAAAATCTGAAGTGTGAGAATGCTTTATTGGCATCTGCCATTTTGTGTGTATCCATTCTTTTCTTAACAGCAGCTCCTTCTTCTTTAGCAGCAGCTAAAATTTCAGCAGCTAAACGTTGTGCCATGGTTTTTTCATTACGCTTTCTGGTGTAAGTAATCATCCACTTTATTGCCATAGACACTTTGCGATCAGGTCTAATTTGCATTGGAATTTGAAAGGTAGCTCCACCAACTCGTCTTGAACGAACTTCAACGTGAGGCATTACATTTGACAATCCATCTTTCCAAACTTCTAAAGCTGACTTCTCTTCGTCAGTTTTTCTTTGTTCTACGATGTCTAGTGCATCATAAAATACTTTAAACGCCACAGACTTTTTACCATCCCACATTAAGTTATTTACAAAACGTGTTACTAACTGATCATTAAACTTTGGATCTGGTAAAAGCTCTCTTTTTTTGGCTCTTCTTTTTCTCATGTCTTTACATTAAAAGATTTTAAATTACTTTTTCTTACCTTTTGTTGGTGCAGCTGCTACTTGACCTGGTTTTGGGCGTTTTGCACCATATTTCGATCTGCGTTGGGTTCTTCCTGCAACACCTGCTGTGTCTAAAGCGCCACGAACTACGTGATACTTTACACCTGGTAAGTCTTTTACTCTTCCACCTCTAACTAATACTATCGAGTGCTCTTGTAAGTTGTGTCCTTCACCTGGAATGTAGGCGTTTATTTCATTACCATTTGTCAATCTAACTCTGGCAACTTTACGCATTGCTGAATTAGGTTTTTTTGGTGTTGTAGTATAAACACGTGTACAAACTCCACGTCTTTGAGGACAAGACGACAAAGCAGCCGATTTACTCTTCTTAGTTATTTTGGTTCTTCCTTTACGAACTAATTGTTGAATAGTTGGCATACTAAATTATTACTGTTTTTCGTTTATAATTAAACTTTCCCCTGTTTTTTGGGTGTGCAAATGTACAATTAATTTCTAATTATTCAAAAATCAACAAGTTATTTTTTGATTCAAATTTTTATTTTGACATTTTTTAAGGATTTCAATTACTTTTACAAACAAAAAAGTCATATTTGAAAACAACTTTTAAACCTTATATACATGTAGTATTTTTTCTGATGATTTCTTTTGATGGAATCTCTCAAGAATTCACATTGAAATTGATTTCAAAAAATAAAGTTGAGCAAATCGTTTTAGATAAAATTGAGTATCAAAAAAAATTTAAAAACCCTGCTTCTATTCAAAGTGAGATTGAAAAAATTGCTGACCAACTTAAAAATTTCGGCTATTTTACCAATACAATTGACAGTGTTAAAAATACCAACAATAATTATAATGCATTTTTTACTTTAAATGATTTGATTGAAAAAGCCATTATAAAAATTGATTCAATAGCATTTTCTGACATAAAAACAATTGTTATTAAAAATAATTCGTTTTCAATTCCTATCAATCAACTTCAAAATACTTTAAATGAAATCTCAAATTCGCTTGACAATCAAGGAAAATCATTTTCAAAAATTCATCTAGAAAATATCATTATTAAAAACAAAACACTTTTCGCCGATTTAAAAATAAATTTATCGGAAAAAAGAATTATAAATAAGGTAATCGTTAAAGGATATGACGTTTTCCCTAAATCATTTCTTAAAAATTATTTTAAAATCAAACCTTTAAGCATATTTAATCAAAAAAAAATGGAAAACATTTCTAAGAAAAGTAAAAATTTACCATTCATCAAAGAAATAAAACCGCCTGAAGTTCTTTTCACAAAGGATTCAACTTTACTTTTTTTATATTTCTCAAAAAAACAAAACAATAGTATTGATGGGATTGTGAATTTTTCATCCAAAGAAAATGGTGATTTATTGTTCAATGGAATGCTTGATGTGCGTTTTCATAATATTTTAACTACTGGAGAGCGTTTTGAAATTTTTTGGAATAGTATTGGCGAAGAGCGTCAGGAATTTAAGGTAACCACAGCAATTCCTTATATTTTCAATTCTAAAATTAGTCCTGAGATTTCTTTCTCGATTTATAAACAAGATTCTACTTTTTTAAATACGAATTTCAATGCGAATTTTAAACTTAGCATTGCTGATTTTTATACACTTGGACTAAAATACGATGCTGAATCCTCAGAAAATCTTGAACAAAGTAATTTAGGTAACAATATTGCTGCTTTTTCAAACAATTTTTACGGCATTTATTTCTCATACTCAAAACCAAAAAACGATTTGTTTTATTTCAATAAGTTTTATTTTGAAATTAATCCAGCTTTTGGAAATAGAAAAATTGAATATGAAAATTCTAAGCAATTTAAACTAAAATCTACGGCTTCTTACATTTGGGATTTAAATGCTAGAAATAGCATTTACATAAAAAACGAAACAGGATACTTGAATTCTGATACCTATTTAAATAACGAACTGTTTAGAATTGGAGGTGCCAATTCAATTCGAGGTTACAATGAACAAAGTATTTTCACAGAAAGCTATACTTTCTTTACAATTGAATACCGTATTTTAACATCTTCGTTGTCATATTTATACTCAATTACAGATTTCGGTCAATTTTATTCATTTAAAGAACAAAAAAAAGCCCTCGGAATTGGCTTCGGATTTTTATTTAATGTAGGTAATTCTCAAATAAATTTAAACACTTCCGTAGGAAAAAATAATAGAAATCCTATTGATTTTAAAGACATTAAGGTGATAGTAAATTGGAAAAGTTATTTTTAAAATGAGTTTAATATTAACTAAACATTAAGGGATTTTATTTTTTTTCAGTTATTTTAACTCTTTTTAACGTTTTTTGTTGTTTAGTTAACATAGAATTAAGATATTTGATGCAATTAATTCAAATATAATAAATAATGAAAACAAAGTTTAAAGGGATTTTAACGCTATTATTAGCGTTGGTTGTGCAAATTTCGTTTGCACAAGAAAAAACAGTTTCTGGAACTGTATCCGATGCTTCTGGTGTTTTACCAGGAGTTAGTGTCCTAGTAAAAGGAACCACATCTGGAACAGAAACTGATTTCAATGGAAAATACTCAATTAAAACTAAAGTTGGCGACGTCTTGAGTTTTAGTTATGTAGGTTATAAATCCGTTGATAAAAAGGTTAGCAATGCAAACACAATAGATGTTGTGATGCAAGAAGATGCTGGGATTCTTGATGAAGTTGTAATTACTGCATTAGGCATCAAAAGAGATAAAAAATCTCTTGGATATTCAACTCAAGAAGTTAAGGGTGACAAAGTATCTGGTATAAAAAGTCAGAATTTTGTTAATTCATTATCTGGTAAAGTTGCAGGTTTAGATATTAAATCTTCAGGAAATCTTGGTGGATCTACCAATGTTGTAATTAGAGGTAACAACTCAATTGCGGGGAACAATCAGGCTTTATTCGTTGTAGATGGGGTTCCTGTTGACAATGGCAATTCAAATTCTTCTGGTCAGCAAACAGGAAGAGGTGGATATGATTATGGTAACGCTGCTTCGGATATTAACCCAGACGACATTGAATCGATCAACGTATTAAAAGGTGCAGCTGCAACTGCTCTTTACGGTTCGAGAGCTTCAAATGGTGTTATAATGATTACTACTAAAAAAGGAACTTCTAAAAGAGGTATTGGAGTAACAATTAATTCAAGTATTACATCAGGAACTGCTGATAAGAGTACATTAGTTAAATACCAAAATAAGTATGGTGCTGGTTATGGTCCATATTATGATTCAGCAGATGGATATTTTAATTTATTTGATGTAAATGGAGACGGGACACTTGATTTGACAACTCCTTTTACAGAAGATGCCTCTTATGGTGCCGCTTTCAATCCTAATTTATTGGTTTACCAATGGAATTCAATATACCCGCAATTGAGCACATATCAGCAAGCAACTCCTTGGTTATCTCACAGAGAGGGAAATGATCCAAATTTCGTTTGGGGAACTTCAATTACTGCTGTAAACTCCTTTTCTTTAGATGGAGGGAATGATACTAGCGCATTTAGATTGGGAGTTACTAATCTTAATCAAGAAGGAAATTTACCAAATAGCTTACTTAAAAGAAATACTATTTCATTCAACGGGTCACACAATTTATCTGATAAATTTAAAGCTTCAAGCTCATTTAACTTCATAAAAACAAGTGGTAAAGGTCGAAATGGAACAGGTTATGACTCAAATAACGTGATGCAGCAATTTAGACAATGGTTTCAAATGAACGTTGATCTAAAAGAACAGAGAGACGCATACTTCGCAACTGGTGATAACATCACTTGGAATCCTAATGGTCCAGATGATTTATCTCCTATTTACTCTGACAACCCTTATTGGACTTTTTATGAAAATTATGAAACTGATACTAGAAGTAGATTTTTTGGAAATTTAGCATTAGACTATGAAATCAATGACTGGTTAAATACCACAGGAAAATTTTCTTTTGACACCTATTCAGAATTACAAGAAGAAAGAACAAATGTTGGAAGTGCAAATGTATCTTCATATTCGAGATTCAACAATAATGTTGCAGAATACAACTGGGATTTCATGTTAAATTTTAATAAAAATCTTACTGATAAACTAAACTTAGAGGGAAATATTGGTGTTAATATAAGAAGAAATGTACGTAATAGTATTTTCGCATCAACTAACGGTGGCCTTAATTTAAGAAGTTTATATTCACTTTCAAACAGTGTAAATCCTATAAATGCACCAACAGAATATGATTCAACAAGTATGGTTGACGGTGAATATATTAGAGCTAGTTTGGGATATGACAATTTTGCTTTTGTAGAAGGTTCTTACAGAACTGACCGTTCTTCCACTTTGCCTAAAGCAAATAATCGTTATGGATATTTCTCTATCTCGGGAAGTTTAATATTTTCACAACTCATCAAAGGAGATTGGTTAAATTTTGGTAAACTAAGAGCAAATTATGCAGAAGTAGGAAGTGATACAAATCCCTACAGAGTTTTCAATACCTTTGGAATTGGAACACCTTTTAATGGTAATGGAATTGCATCAAATCCAAATGCACAAGCCAACTTAAATCTTTTACCAGAGAGACAAGAAAGTTATGAAATTGGATTAGAAATGTCAATGTTTGACAGAAGAGTTGGAGTTGATATTTCTTACTACAATACTCAAAGCATCAACCAAATTACAAGTATCCCTCTTTCTACCGCAACAGGATACACATCTGCCGTATTAAATGCTGGTACAATAGAAAATAAAGGTTGGGAGGTTCAATTAAATTTAACACCATTAAAATCAGAAAATTTTCAATGGGATATTACCACTAACTGGGCTAAAAACGAAAGTTTAGTGGTTGAATTGCTTAACGGAATTAAGAATTTACAGATAGCAGCCTTACAAGGAGGTATATCAATCAATGCAACCCCTGGTCAACCTTACGGAACTATTAGAGGATCTGATTTTATTTATGCAGCAAATGGAGGTAGAATTGTAAACCAAACAGGTTCAGCAAGTAGAATAGGAACTTATCAACGAACCAGTGACAGTAACCAAGTAATTGGCGACATAAATCCAGATTGGAAAGCAGGTGTTTTCAATACTTTTAGATATAAAAACTTTAGTTTAGGTTTTTTAATTGATATTCAAAAAGGAGGAAATGTATTCTCTTTAGATACTTGGTATGGTTATGCAACAGGAATGTATGACTGGTCTGCACAAAATAATGAATTAGGAAATCCTATAAGAGATGTTGTAACAGGAACACCAGGAAACTACGGAGCTGATTCTGGCGGATTGATTGTAGACGGTGTTGCTCCAGATGGAACTAAAAACGAAGTAAGAGCTAATTTTGATATATATGCAAACCCTTACGGATATGCAAGAGCTCCAAATGCATTACACGTTTATGACGCTGGTTATATTAAATTAAGAGAAGCTAGTATAACTTATAATTTGGATAAAGAAACAATTAAAAAAACTCCATTTACATCAGCATCTATCTCAATAATTGGTAGAAACTTATGGATAATCAACAAAAGCACTCCTTATTCTGATCCAGAAGCTGGTCTAAGCTCAGGAAATATACAAGGATATCAATCTGGTGCATACCCTTCTATTAGAGAAGTAGGAGCTAGTGTTAAATTACAATTTTAAAAAATTAAATCATGAGAAATAAACTATTAACAATTCTATCTCTAATTTTAATTATTTCTTGTCAAACCGACGAGGTATATGAGAATTTAAACAGAGATCCAAAAAATCCAACTCAAGTTGACGCTGGATTCTTATACAATGCTGCTGTAAAAAGTTTGTATGACCAAATGACAAGTACAAATGTCAATAGAAACATTTTTAGAATGTTAGGACAACACTGGACAGAAACAACCTACGTTGACGAGGCGAACTATGATTTTAATAATAGAAATATTCCTGCAAATCACTGGTCAGAAATGTACAGAAACGTATTGTTAGATTTGAAAACAGCTAGTGAGGTAGTTACTGCTGATGAGGGATTATCTTCTGCAGAAAAGAATTCTAAAAATGCTCAAATAGAAGTTTTAGCAATTTACACCTGGGCACAGTTAGTTGAAACATTTGGAGATATTCCTTATTCTGAAGCTTTGAATCCTTCTCAATTTGTTTTACCAAAATATGATGATGCGGAGACCATATATAGTGACTTAATTACTCGTTTGACAAATGTAATCCCAACAATTTCAGGAACTGGTTTTGGTGCTACTGATCCAATTTACAGTGGAAATGCTACTTCTTGGAAGAAATTTGCAAATTCGTTATTATTAAGAATGGGATTGCGTGTTATTGATGTTCCAAGTATGTCAGCTCAAGCAAAAACTGCGATTACTTCTGCTGTAAGTGGAGGTGTTATTTCGTCAAATGCTGACAATGCAGCCCTTGTTTATGAAAGTGCTACACCAAATACCAATCCTATTTGGGTTGATTTAGTACAATCTGGTCGATCTGATTTTGTTGCTGCTAATACATTGGTAGATTTTATGAATAATTTAAATGATCCTAGAAGATCTGTCTACTTTGACCAAAACCTCGGAGCAGACACTTACTTAGGAGGCCCTTATGGTGAAAACAACAGTTTCAATAGTTACTCTCACATAAGAGGTAAAGATGATAACACATCAATGCACAGCCCTGAATTTCAGGCATGTTTAATTGATTACGCTGAAGTATGTTTTTATCTAGCAGATGCAGCTGAACGATCAATTTCTGGAACTCCAGCTAATGCAGCTAGTTTTTATAACAACGGCATCACTGCTTCATTTAATTACTGGGGTGCTTCGAATGTTGCTACTTATTTGGCAAATCCAAATGTAGCTTACGCTACTGCGCCTGGAGATTGGAAAGTAAAAATTGGTAATCAGTTGTGGTTAGCAATGTATAATAGGGGTTTTGAAGCCTGGACTGCTTGGAGAGTTTATGATACACCCACTTTCAACTTACCAGCAGTTAGTGGAAATCCTGTTCCAACAAGATATACATATCCTATTAGTGAGCAGAACTTAAACGAAGCTAATTGGACAGCAGCATCTGCCGCAATTGGTGGTGATACCCAAACAACAAAATTGTTTTGGGATAAAAATTAAAAAATACAAATAATTTCCTAAAACCACTAACGATCAAAAGTTAGTGGTTTTTTTGTTTAATTACAGTAAACTACAATGCTACAATTGCTGCACAAAGAACTGACGCATTAAATACCGTGCTTTGGTTGTTTAAATAGCAACAAAAACTTCAATTCATTATCAAAACCAACCTAAATAGGTTGGTTTTTTTATTTATTTTTCATTTAAAGTAAATTTTTTAGTGTTAAAAAATTGTTTTTTAAAGTTTAATTTAAGACTTTTGACATTAATTAATTCAAATAATTATACAATGAAGACAAAGTTTAATGGATTTTTAACGCTTTTTCTAGCGTTTGTAGTGCAAATTACCTTTGCACAAGAAAGAACTATTTCTGGTACAGTTACCGAAGAATCTGGCGCTTTGCCTGGTGTAAGTGTCCTTGTAAAAGGAACTTTAAGTGGTCAAGAAACAGATTTTGATGGTAAGTATTCTATTAAAGCTAAAACTGGCGATGTGTTAGTTTTTAGATATTTGGGATACAAAACTGTTGAAAAAACTGTAGGAAATGCTAACTCAATCAATGTGAAGTTAGAACAAGAGAGTAATGTATTAGATGAAATTGTTGTTGTAGCTTTTGGTACACAAACAAAAGAATCTATTGTAGGTTCAGTTGCTGTCTTAACAAATGATGTTATTGAAAAACAACAGGTTGTTTCAGTTACAAATGCGCTACAAGGAACTGTCCCAGGGGTAACAATAATTTCTGCTGGCGGACAACCAGGTAATAACCCAGAAATAAGAGTAAGAGGTGTTGGCTCTATCAACGCTGATGCATCTCCTTTGATTATTTTGGATGGTACACCTTACAACGGGAATATTAACTCAATAAGTCCTGATCAAATTGAATCTATGAACGTATTAAAAGATGCTTCTTCAACTGCGCTTTATGGTTCAAGAGGTGCAAATGGTGTGATTTTGATTAATACAAAAAAAGGTAAATTAAATTCACCAACAAATATTACGTTCAGAACAACAATGGGTTTTGCGAATCAAGCCGTCAAACAACATGCGTTATTAAACACTGATGACCAAATGAGATATACTTGGGAAGCTATGAAAAACTCAGATGTTTACGTAAATGGTTTAGCTCCTAATGTTGCTGCTCAAAATGCAACCAACGGTTTAATTTCTGGTTTTGGTTACAATCCTTATGGACCAAACGTTCCAAATCCTGTAGATGTAAATGGTAACTTGGTAACTTCTTCTAAATTATGGGAAACAGATTGGACAGCGCTGCTTTTCAATGATGCAGCTTTAAGAAAAGAACACGGTTTAACTGCATCAGGTGGTTCTGCTACCTCTACTTATTTTTTCTCTGCTAACTATTTAGACCAAGAAGGAAGTATTGCCGAGTCAGACTTTAAGAGAATTACAACAAGACTTAATTTAACTTCTAAACTAAAAGATTGGTTAACGATAGGTTTTAATTCCTCTTACTCAACTTCAAAACAAAACAATCCAACACAATCTGGAACTGCGTTTCAATCTGCAGTTCAATGGACTACCTCTGTTTCATCTGTCTACTCTTTGTATAGAAGAGATGTTAACGGAGTTATTATTCCTGATAATTTTGGAAATCCAATTTTTGATTATGGGAATACCTCAGGTCAAAATGTAAACGGTACAAGAGCTGTTTTTGAGGGTGAAAATGCTTATGGATCATTATTTAATTATATCAACTTAAATACTAGAGATAACATACAAGCAAATGGATATGCACAATTTGATTTTACTGATTATCTTAATTTTAGAACTACAGTTGGATTCGAAAAAGTAATTTTTGACGGTTATCAATATGTTCACAACGAGTTTGGATTTGCTGCAAACGTTGGAGGTAGAGTATCTCAAGACAGAAATATTACATCAACTTTGAATACAATCAACGCATTGAATTTTGATAAAACTTTTGGAGATGTTCATAATATTTCTGCAAGTTTAATTCATGAGGCTTATAAATTTAAAATTGAAGGTTTAAGCGCACAAGGAGTAGGTTTCCTTCCTAATGTTAAGGTATTAAATGGTAGTACTACCCCTGAATCTGTAGGTGGATATTTAAATGAAGAAAGATTAGAGAGCTACTTAGCAAGAGCATCTTACAACTATGATGGAAAATATTTTGTTGAAGGTTCTTATAGAAATGATGGTTCAACAAGATTTTCAAAAGAAACCAGATTTGGTGATTTTTTCTCAGTTGGTGGCTCTTGGATAATTTCTAAAGAAAATTTCTTAAAAGACAGTTCTGTTTTAAATTTCTTGAAACTTAAAGGTTCTTATGGTGAGTTGGGTAATAATAGAGGAATTGGATATTTCCCATATTTGTCACTATTTGAAACTGGTTATAATGAATTAGACCAAACAGGGGTTGTTTTAGGTTCAGTGAGCGACCCATTACTTTCTTGGGAAAAAACATCTTCCATAAATGTTGGTATTGACTTTGGTTTATTTAATAACAGAATCAATGGTAGTGTTGAATATTTTGAAAAAGAATCAATTGATTTGTTATATGACAAACCATTGCCTGGTTCAACAGGAAACACAAGTATTACAACAAACGTTGGTGCTCTGAAAAATTCAGGTATTGAGATCAATTTAAATACTATAAATATTTCAAAAGCAAACTTCGAGTGGTCAACAAACTTAAACCTTTCTTTTGTTAAAAATGAAATTACCGAGTTAACACAGGAATCTTTTATCAATGGTACAAAAAGATGGCAAGTAGGTACTTCTTTGTATGAATTTTTCATTCAAGAGTACAGAGGCGTAGACCCTGCAACAGGAGAAGCTTTATGGTCTATTGATGAATTAGACGCAAACAATGAACCTACAGGAAATAGATTAACAACTAATAATTATGCTTCTGCAACACGTTACCAAACAGGTAAAGAATCATTACCAGATTTTCAAGGTGGTATTACAAATACCTTCAAATATGGTAATTTTGATTTAAACGTTCTTATGAATTTTAGTGTTGGCGGTTATATTTATGATAGTACCTACGCTTCATTAATGAATGGTTTTGAACAATTTGGACGTGCTGCTTCTGTTGATTTAGTAAACAGATGGCAAAACCCTGGGGATGTTACAGATATACCTCGTCTTCAAAATAGTCAAAATGATTTTAATGCGACTTCAACTAGATTTTTATTTAAAAATGATTATTTAAGATTGAAAGCAGTAACATTCGGATATACTTTACCTTCTGAAGTTGCTAAAAATGTTGGGTTAGGAAGATTGAGAATTTATTTTCAAGGAGATAATTTATTAACTTTTCAATCTCACAAAGGTATTGATCCTGAACAAAGTTTAGCAGGAACAACAGACAATAGATCTTTTAACCAAAGAATTTATTCTTTAGGTTTAAATTTAGAATTATAATAATAAAATAAAATAAAAAAATGAAAAAAATTAATTTAAAAATAGTATTCATACTTACATTGGCTTTTTCAATGTTAAGTTGTAACGAAGACTTCTTGAATGATCCTCAGCCAACTGATGCTGTTACAGCGAGTGTGATTTTTGGATCAAGAGACGGAGCTGATGCTTTTGTATCAGGTATTATGAGACGCTTTAGAGGACAATTTACAGCAACAGACGCAGCAGGTGTTAATTCACTCTACTACGCAAGAACTGTCAAAGGAAATGACATCATTCAAAGAGCAACGTGGTTTTCTTTTGATTATGAAAATGATAACAGAGAGCCAACCTATAGACGTACAAACTTTACCTGGAATTACTCATATTATATGATTAATCAAGCAAATAATTTAATCAACGGTGCTGAACAATCAGAAGGATTATCAGCCTTAGATAAAAAAGAAATTATAGGACAGGGTAAAGCAATTAGAGCATTCTTTTACTTCCAATTAGCAATGGAATTCCAACATACATACACCTTTGACCCATCATTACCTGCACCACCAATTTATACTGAGTTGTCAACCGAAGGTAATCCTATGAGTACTTTAAAAGAAATGTATGATTTGATTCTTGAAGATTTAACTTATGCAACTCAGAATTTAACCTCTGACAGAATAGCTAAATCATATATCAATCAAAATGTTGCTTATGGTATTTTAGCAAGAGTATATCAAACGATGGGCAATTGGTTAGGTGCCGAAGATGCTGCAAGAAAAGCTTATGGAGGCGGAACTCCAACAAGCGTTCTGAATAATAATTATCAAAATGGATTTAATGATATTTCAGATTCTGAATGGATTTGGGGTAGTGCTCAAAGTTTAGATCAATCTAATTATTATTGGGGTGCTCCTCATGCACATGCAGATCATTTTGTATTGTCTTACTCAGCAACATTTTTTAATAATAATTTTGTGGCTCTTTTCTCACCAACGGATATTAGGAATACTTTTTTAGAAGGATATAATGTTCCTGCTGCAGATTACAGAAACTATATCTCTAGAAAATTTACATTTAATTTTGACTCCGACCATCCAATTATCAGAACAGCTGAAATGTTGTTAGTAGAAGCTGAAGCAAAATATTATAACGGAGATCCAACAGGAGCTCATAATATCTTATTTGCATTGCAATCTACAAGAGATCCATTAGCTGTAAAATCAACAAACACAGGACAAGCTTTACTTGACGAGATTTTAGTGGAAAGAAGAAAAGAATTGTATGCTGAAATTGGTGTTGAGTGGTTTGATGCTAAACGATACAGAAAGGGAATCACTAGAAATGGAAATCAAAGATTGAAAGGAAACTCAAGTTTATTACCAGATGATAAAAGATTTTTCCTAAAAGTTCCACAAGCTGAAATTGATGCAAACATTAATATTGACGAAAGCGTTAATAACGGAAGATAATTAAACAATTAAAAACTAAAACCATCTTTCGAGATGGTTTTTTTTTGCTCAAAATTTACCATACATTTGCAAAATGACAGCACAAAACACAACCATCTTTGGATTAAGAGCTATTATTGAAGCCATTCAAAGTGGCACAATTATCAACAAAATTTATCTTCAAAAAGGGATCAATAGTGCCCTTCATATTGAACTTGAAAAACTAATTGCTGAGCACAAATTAACGACAAGCATAGTTCCTGTTGAAAAATTAAATCGTTTATCAAAAAACAATAACCATCAGGGTGCAGTTGCTCTAATATCTCCAGTTTCTTTTTATGATTTGGAACAATTGATAGAAAAAACTATTGAAGAAAATAAAATTCCACTATTTTTAATCCTTGATCAGCTTTCTGACGTTCGAAATTTTGGAGCCATTATCAGAACTGCTGAATGTACTGGGGTAAATGGCATTATTATCCAAAAAAATGGAAGTGCTCCTGTAAATGCCGAAACTGTAAAAACATCAGCAGGAGCTGCATTTAAAATTCCTATATGTAAAGTAGATCATATCAAAGATGCGTTATTTTTATTACAAGCATCAGACATTAAAACGGTTGCTGCTACCGAAAAAACAGAGGATTTGGTATATGATATAAATCTAAATCAACCCATTGCAATCATTATGGGTTCAGAAGATAGAGGTGTAAATCCATCTATTTTAAAATTGGTAGATTTTAAAGCAAAATTACCATTGCTTGGAGAAATAGAATCGTTGAATGTTTCTGTGGCTTGTGGAGCTATTTTATATGAAGCTGTCAGACAGAGGGTGATTGTTGGTTAGTGGTTAGTGGTTAGTGGTTAGTGGTTAGTGGTTAGTGGTTAGGAAAATTAAACTTTTTCCTCAAAATCTTCTACCAAATTCCCATTTTCATCAAAATAAAAATCAATTTCTGAGGGTGAAAATTGAAATTCTTCTTCTACAATTCCTCTATTTCTATAAAAAACTGCAAAGAAAAATCCTACCAAAAAACCTGACAAGTGTCCTTCCCATGACATACCTTCTTTGATGGGCAAAACATACCAAACCATACTTCCGTATAAAAAAATGACGATAAATGAGAATGCCATTAATCGATATTGCTTTCTGAGAATTCCACTAAACAAAATAAAACTGAATAGCAAATAAATAATGCCACTTGCACCAATATGATACGATTCTCTGGCAATCAACCAAGTGAAAAATCCTGTGAAAAAAGCACCACAAATCAACACTTTTAGGGCAACTTCTCTGTAGAAATATAAAATACCACTCATTAATACAAATAAAGGAATTGAATTGTTAAAAAGGTGTTTCGTATCTCCATGAATAAAATGTGTTAAAAAAACACCTCTCAATCCTTTGAGTGTTCTTGGGAAAACACCAAACTTATTGAAATTAAATCCGAAATAAATTTCAAACAAATACACCAACCAAATTATCAACACAAAAAATGCAGGAATAAGAATTATTGAAGATTTAAACTTAAGTTGAGGAATGTTATTCACGTTTTAAAATTAACAAAAAATAAACCATTTTACAATATTACATTTTCTGTCAGAAATCTTTGTTATTTTTACAATATGAATGAACCTTTGGCAGAAAGAATAAGACCTAAAACGTTGGATGACTATATCAGTCAACAACACTTGGTGGGCAAAAATGGTGTTTTGACAAACTTAATCAAACAAGAAATTATCCCTTCATTGATTTTGTGGGGTCCTCCTGGAATCGGAAAAACAACGCTTGCCAATATTATTGCTACCACTTCCAAAAGACCATTTTATTCTTTGAGTGCTATCAATTCTGGTGTAAAAGATGTGAGAGATGTGATTGATAAAGCCAAACAAAGTGGCGGATTATTCACCTCAAAAAATCCAATTTTATTTATTGATGAAATTCACAGATTTAGCAAATCACAACAAGATTCGTTACTAGGTGCCGTTGAAAAAGGTTGGATTACACTCATTGGAGCAACTACAGAAAACCCAAGTTTTGAGGTAATTCCTGCTTTATTATCAAGATGTCAAGTGTATATTTTGAATTCATTTGACAAAGAAGATTTGGTCGCTTTATTGCAAAGAGCGATGAAAGAAGATACTTTTTTAGCATCAAAAAAAATTAAACTTAAAGAAATTGACGCTTTATTACAAGTTTCTGGTGGTGATGGTAGAAAATTGCTAAACATTTTTGAATTGTTAGTTTCATCCGAAGATGATATTGAAATTACCAACAAATTGGTGTTAGAAAAAATTCAAAAAAACACTTCCAGATATGACAAAACTGGCGAACAACACTATGACATTATTTCTGCATTTATCAAATCAATTCGCGGAAGCGACCCAAATGCAGCTGTTTATTGGTTGGCAAGAATGATTGAAGCTGGTGAAGATGTAAAATTTATTGCACGAAGAATGTTGATTTTGTCTTCCGAGGATATTGGAAATGCCAATCCAACAGCGTTGATTTTGGCAAACAATACGTTTCAGGCAGTGAGTGTGATTGGAAATCCAGAGTCAAGAATTATATTGAGTCAATGTGCGATTTATTTGGCAAATTCACCCAAAAGCAACGCATCGTATTTGGCAATTAATAAAGCTCAGGAATTGGTTCAAAAAACAGGCAATTTGTCTGTGCCTCTTCATTTAAGAAACGCGCCAACCAAATTAATGAAGAGTTTAGATTACGGCAAAAACTATAAATATGCGCACGATTTTGAAAATCATTTTGTACCACAAGAGTTTTTGCCAGATGAGATTTCTAAAACAACCATTTATGAGCCAGCAAACAACGCCAAAGAAAATCAGTTTAGAGAAATTTTAAAAAAACTTTGGAAAAATAGGTATGAGTATTAGAATTTAATCTGAGTCTGTTTTTTAATCAATTTTTCATTTTCGTAATATTCAATAAACCAAATATTTCCTCTTTTATAAACAAATCCATTTTTATCTTTTAAAATAAAAACTTCATCTACACTAGTACTTAATATGATATATACTTTTTCAAAAGTCGAATTTACCAACTGAAAACCGTGTGTAATTGGTTGCGCAATTAAATCTTCGATAGTTGGAACACTGATAAATTGCTCATTATATTGAATTATTGTATCTTTTTTTGGAAAGACTCTATCAATAACTTCTTTTTTGATTTCTAGTAAAACTATTGATTTTTCTTTTGGTTGATAACTATATTCAAAATCGGTCATTGAATTAAAAGCATTTCTAATAGATTCTTGATACGCTTTTTTATAATCTTTCAACTTACTTTTCCCTGGTTTTGAGGTGTAGACATTTTTTCCTCTGCAATCATTCAACTCAATAATTGACTTGTTTGTTAAGAAATCAGATTCGTCTTTAACATCTGCAAATAGCGCCAAGCATTTATTCTGAGACAAATCATCAGGAAAGTTTTCACTACTCAAAAAAGCTTGAAAACCTTTCTTTTCAAATAAAAACTTTGTCAATGAACTCGTCTGATAACCATCAATCGTTTTTACAAAATGAAATTTATCTGGAATTACAATATATTTATAATTATCAAAATTTACTTCCTGACTAGAAGCAGTAAACGATAAAAATAAAATGATAAAAATTGTTATATATTTTTCCATATCAATTAAATAAAATGTTAAGACCCAATTGTAAAGATAAAGAATTTGCAGAAGCTAAATTTCTATACGCTAGTAAATTGTCAAACATTCCATAGAAATTGACTTTTCCTAGTTGTGCTGACAATCCCAAACCAAAATTATAAGCCGAGAATTCATCAATAGTATAAGTGACTTTCCCATGGAGTTTTTTGGTAAAAGATTTTTGATAAAAAGCGGTTAAAGCCAATTGTGGATTTAAAGGTCTAAAAACCGTAAATAATTGAGCACCAATAGCGTCTGTATAAAAATCTTGGTATGAATTGTCATAACAAACCTCACTCCTTTTTTCACCAAAACTATATTTTAGAGCCATGTTTATTTTTGCAGGTCGCCAAGAAACGTAACTATCTTCATTTTCAGTTGTTGGAAGTTGCTTTTTAAAACGATTGTTAATTTGTTGCCAATAATCTACGTTACTATCTTCATCAAATTGAAATTCAAATCCATCAAAAACAAAATTTCCCTCTTCTTTATAATTTTTTATATTTTTTGAATGATTGATAAATCCGAAGTCTAAAATACTTGCAGAAAATTGTAACTGCTTGTCAATGTGATAAGTAATACCAATATCAAATCCAACACCAAGGTCTCCTTTCAGAAAAGTATTTTTTAAATACGTTTCGGGTTTGGTAATAAACTCTTTATTTCCATCAATCAATCCTGCTGACCTTTCTATCATTTTTACATTGCTGAGATAATGTCTATAAATATTATCTGCTCCAAGAACCGTTGTGAAAGTTCCGCTATTATTGGTGGATTCGATATTTAAAGCAGCTGAATATATTTTAAATCTTCCACCAACTGTCAATTTTTCGTTTACTTTTCTTGTAATTCCTGCATGCAAAACTCCCAATACATCGAGTTTGTAATTGATTTGTGAGGCACTAAAACTTTTATTAAGATACGCGTCATTTCCTTCTGAAAAAAGGATAACTAAATCTTTTGGATAATACCCAATTGCATCAATTTCTTGATAAAAACCTCCACTTAGATACGTTTTTTCATTCAAACGATAGCCTACATTTAAGATTTCAATTTGTGTGTTCATCTGAACGAAATCTTTGGTTGTCAAAGATTGTAAAACTGTTGAAACTTTGTTATTAATATTTTGATTGTCAATGGCAAACAAATCATTGAGCACAACTCCTGTCGAACCAAATTGCGTTGAAATTCCTGAAATTAATGGAACTCCAACATGAAATTTGTAACTATTTTCCAATCCAGGATTTAACAATAAGGTTTGCGGTAAATCCGCAAAATCATACAAAACTTGCTTGTTTTGCGAAAATAGTGAAGTTGTAAAAACAACCGCAACTAGAAGTATTTTTTTCATTTATTTCAAACTAGATTCTAAATAAAATGTCACAGACGATTTAAATTCAAATTCACTTGGATCATTGACATCCATTTGAATTCCGGTGTTTTCTAGTTCAGCAGTAATTTTTATTTTTGTTGTACTTAAAATGGTTGGGTTTGCAGTAATGACGATTTCTTCTAAATAGATAAAATTGGTGTTTTTACTTTCAATAAAAATTGGGGAAAAAGTGTACACTGCTACATTATTGGCATTTAAAAACTGAATATTGATAGTAGCGTCTCTGTCAAATTCATTTTTAATCTGCGCATTCAAGTCAAATTTCACCAAATTATCTTTGATAAATTGATTTTGAAGCACATCAAAATTGGTGATTTCTGTAACGCTATTTCTTTGAATAGTGCCTGATGAATCAAAAAACTTTGCAGGAACAACCTTAAAATAAGTCAATGCTGCCGTAAAAATAGGTTTTGAAACATAGTCATCTAGTTGGTTAAAATCCAAACTTTCACTACAGGAAAAGAAAATAAAAAAGTAACTAAGAATGCTATATTTTTTAAAGGATTTCATTTGATGATATTTTTTAAAATTGCGAAAATAATATTAAAGATATCGCTTTATTTCCAATAATGAAGTAATACTTCTAAATTTTGTTGATTCTATAATTTCATTCTCAAAATTACAATGAATGGCTTGCATGCCAATATTCAAAGCGCCTTCAATATCTGCTTCTACACTATCTCCAATCATAATCGAGTTTTCGATGGTGGCATTTGCAACTTCCAAGGCATGATAAAATACTTTTGGATGTGGCTTTTTAACCTGTACACTTTCAGAGGTAATTACCCTACTAAAAAAATGAGAGATTTTAGATGATTCCATCTTTTTTACTTGAATTTCTTCAAAACCGTTAGTGATAATGTGCAACTCATATTTTTCTTTGAGGTAAGATAAAATTTCAAAAGTATGATCAAAAAGATGACTGAACTCTGGTAAATATTCAATGTATTCAATAGCTAATATATGAATTAGTTCATCTGAAATTGGATAGTAAATGGCATCAAAAGCCTGTTTTAATCGTTGATATCTCAAATCTTCTTTACTGATTTTTTCATCGCGATACAATTTCCAAAATTCTCTGTTTAAGGGTTTGTAAACGATTAGAAAATCAGAAAGGTTGGCAGAAATCGAATGTTTTTCAAAAAGCATTTGAAAAGTTAAGTCAGAATTTTTTTCAAAATCCCATAAAGTGTGGTCTAAATCAAAAAAAATATGTTTTATTTTCATGCCTCAAAAATAAAAACAAAACCATAGAATTGAGTTATATTTGTGAGAATTAAAAGTGAAACTTTTGAACAAAAAACTGAACATTCTTTTTCTTTGTAGTTGGTATCCTTCCAAAATTTCACCCACAAATGGCGACTTTATTCAAAGGCATGCTGAAACTGTCGCTTTGAGACATAATGTAACCGTTTTACACATTATTACCGACGAAAATTTAAAAACCAACAAAGAAATTGAATATACGAAAATCAATGAAGTTGAAGTTTATATTGGATATTTAAAAAAAACAAATAATCCACTTTTAAAATGGAAAAGATATTTTTTAATGTTTAAAGAATTGACATTCAATATAAAGGATTTTCAATTAATCCATGCAAACATTTTATATCCTTTTGGAATTTTCGCATGGTATCTAAAAATGACTAAAAATATTCCCTATATCATTTCAGAACATTGGACTGGTTTTTTACGTGAAAATTCTCATAAACTATCTTTTTTTAAAAAAATAATTGTTAAAATAATTTGTAAAAAAGCAAATTTTGTTTGCCCTGTAAGTGAAAAACTTAAAGAAGATATGATTTTTTTAGGGTTAAATGCCAATTATCAGGTTGTAGGTAATGTAGTGGATACTTCTATATTTTATCCCAGTGAAGAAAAAAAGGGTTCAAGATTTCAGGTGGTTCATGTTTCAAATTTTAATGATGTTCAAAAAAATATCACAGGATTACTAAAAACTGCTAAAAAATTAGAGACAAAAATTGAAAACTTTAATTTTTGTTTTATTGGTGGTGATGAGAAAAAAATTGAAACTATTATAAAAAAATTGTCTTTTAAAAATGAAACATTAAAATTTTTAGGACATCTTTCTCAAAAAGAATTGGCTTTAGAACTAAAAAAAGCTAATTTGTGTATTTCATTTAGTAATTACGAAACTTTTAGTATTGTTCCATTAGAGGCTATTTCTTGTGGCATATCTGTAATTTCTACCAACACAGGAATTTTACCTGAGTTACCTCAAGAAGATTTTTTTATAATTATACCAATTGCAGATGAAGAAGTATTGTACAACACTGTTTTAGAAATATACAACAACCCTCCTACTCTTAACATTGAAGAAATGCATCATTTTGTAGAAAATAAATTTTCTAAAAAAGCAATCCTTTCCGCTTTTTCTGACCTATATTATAAAGCTATATATCACAATGATACTAATTAAACAATACATCAATGACTTTCTAAAAAGATCTGGTGGTTATATTTTTATTAGTACAATCGTTTCTCGTTTTTCTTCATTTTTAGCCTCTTGGTTTGCGGTACAGTTTATTCCTAATAAAGAACTTGGTGTGGTACTATTTTCATACAATATAATTTTGTTTGTAATACCATTCACAGATTTTGGTTTAAACCAAAGCTTAATACGATATGGAACTTTATTAAAAAACATTCAAGAAAAAAACAGTTTATTTATATATGTTTTTCAGAAAGGTTTTTTTATAGCTACAATTATGACCATTTCGATTGTTTGTATCGGATTTTTATATCCTTTTGAGTTTGAAAACACTGGGTTTTATTTAGCACTGCTATCTTTACATCTAATTCCGTTATTTATCATAGAACTAATAAAAATTCAATTTAGGTTACTGCATCTAAACAAACAATTTTCTTTAGTTGATATGACTTATAATTGCATTCTACTTGTTTTTGTAATCTTTTTCAGTTTTTATTTTAAAGAAATTGGATACATTCTTGCAATCATATTCGCACCATTAATGACCATTTTATTTTTCTTAAAAAAATTACGTATCAATATTTTACAAAAAGTAAAGTTAGAAATTACCAATTTTAAATTTTGGAAATATGGATTTTATTCTGGTTTAACAAGTATAGTTTCTAATATGCTTTTTATAATCGATATATTTTTGATAGGGTATTTATTGAAGGATTCAGAACTCGTGACTAGTTATAGATATGTGTCTATTATTCCAATAAGCATTCTTTTTTTACCCAGAATGTTTATGGCTGCCGATTTTGTAACTTTTACAGAAAATATAAAAACAAAAAAATACATCTTTAAGTACATCAAAAGTTACATGGTATTATTTACAATCGTGAGTTTGTTTTTTGTAAGTTTTTTCTATTACTTTTCTGACGAAACCCTGAATTTATTTAACAGTAGTTTTTCAAAATATAGCAATAGCTTTAAAATACTACTTCTGGGTATTTGTGGAGTTTTAATTTTTAGAGGTTTGTTTGGTAACTTATTGTGTTCTATTGGAAAAATAGAAGTGAATTATTACCTTTCAAGTATAGCATTACTCATAAACATAGCAGCCAATTATTATTTAATACCCAAGTACGGAATTTTTGGAGCAGCCATTACAACTGCAAGTTTGATGTGGTTTACAGGCATTTTTTCTTGTATTTGTTTTTTTTATCTATACAAAAAATTTTTAAATGAATAAACTAAGAAAAATAACATTGACCTTAAAATTATTGATGCAAAAGCCAAGCCTTATCAATTTAATTATTGATAGTAGCCAAAGATGGCAATTTTTGCTCGAAAAAAAACATCCCAATAAAACACAATTACCCGTCGTAAATATTGACGACTTGATTCCTGATTTTGATGAAACATTAACTACATTTACCTTTTTAGGTGGTGGTTCTTTACCAACAGATATCATGCTTTTGAGAGCATTATGCAAACAAAAAAAGGAATCTAGCTATTTTGAAATTGGCACTTGGAGAGGTGAAAGTGTTATAAATGTTGCTGATGTAACCAAAGATTGTTACACTCTAAATCTCTCTAGCGAAGAAATTCAAGAATTAGGATTGCCAAAAAAATATATAGATTTACATGGAATTCTTTCAAAGCAACATAAAAATATTATTCATTTAACAGGAAATTCTTTAACGTATGATTTTAAAATACTGAACAAAAAGTTTGATGTTATATTTATTGATGGAAATCATTCTTATAAGTTTGTAAAAAATGATACCGAAAAAGTTTTTAAACATCTTGTAAAAGAAGACTCTATAGTAGTTTGGCATGACTATGCTTACAACCCAGAAATGACAAGACCAGAAGTTTTATGCGGCATTTTAGATGGCATTCCCGACAAATACAAGGAAAATTTATATCATGTTTCTAATACTATATGTGCTATTTATACCTCTAAATTTATAAATTCTTATAAAATTGATTTACCTATACAACCCGAAAAAGTTTTTGAACTAAAGTGTAAAATAAGAAATTTAAATAGTTAAAATTTAAAAATATTTCTTTCTAAAATATAAAAACACTCTTTTTCTGCTCCAAAACTATTATAAAAAATTGCCATATTTGGTAAATTTCCTCCTTCAAAATCAAAAACTAGTGAGGAGTTTTTGTTTGTTTTTATCATATAATCAATCAAATAACTTGCTGCTTGAAGTTTTCTCCCTTGTTCAGTAAAAGCTGAAAATAAATACACCACTCTTTTTCTTGAGAATAAAAATAAAGCACCCCCTAAGAGAATTTCATCTTTAAAAACACCTACAACTTCTCCTGTATTTTTCCGTAGAATTTGCTCAGAAAGTTTTTGTAATTTTTTTATTGAAAATTCATAATTATAGCGCTCCTTTTGAATATCAATCAAACTTTGAATGACGGTTTCCTCTAAAATCAATTGATTTTTTTCAGCAACATTTATTGCGTGTTTTCTGCCTTTTGAAAAATTTTTTCTCAGCAAATCGTGGTTTTTATTCAATTGCAAAAAAAAATTTTTCTTTATTTGTTGACCTATCAAGATATTTTGAGAATTCATAGCGAGCGTAACTTTCAAAAATTGAAAAGGTATCTTTTTAATAAATTGTTTTTGAGTTTCTTCTGAAATTGCTTCGATTGAAAAAATACCCAATTGTTGACAAAAAGGAGGTTGTGTCACATATTTAAAACCAAATTTTCTTTTCCAAGGAATGGGCATCACAGCTTCATAATCATTCAAAACCAACACATCCCAATGGTCTGCAACAATATCCAAATACCAAGAAAAAGCATAAACCCTCGATTGTAAGGATTTTTTAATACAATCATCATACTTTTTTAAGTCCAATAATTTTCTAGAGACGTGTTGAATCATTTAATGTGTAGCAATTTTTAACATGGATTCATACAAGCGTTTCCAACCATTCCATCGCAAATAATCGCTCAAACTTTCGTTGTGAAATAACGTAATAAATGTTCCTTCAACGGCTTTTACTTCATCTTTCAGTTCTTTAATTTTTCCTAAAGACTGCTTTGGTGTCAGTTTCAAATAATCGTTCAAAGTAGTATCCATTATTGCAAATGGAAAGACTTTTAAAGGTGTTTGAATTTCAAAATCCAAATCATAAAAATAAAAAGGCGTGCAAGTACTTGCTCTAAAACCCACATGACTTGCATAGCCCATTGAATAATCTTCTTCGATTTCTAAATCAATCAAACTTTGATAGGTTTCTGGCAAGCTAAAACGCAAATAATGTTGTCTTGATCTTTTCACAGACATATTCGTAATATTCTCCAATCGCTCTTTTTCTTTTTTCAAATGAATCGCGTCTTGCATTGTAAAATAGGAAGGATGTAAACCAACTGTAGCATAGTCAACCATTTCTTTAATTAACAAACGAAATTTTTGTTTTGATGCGGAAACATTGGTATCAAAAGATGTATAATTGCCAATCAAAAAGAAAAAAATAGTTTGAATATTGTGTTCTTTTTTTAAACGCAATAGTTTTTGAAAAGTGTCAAAAGGATCAACTCTAAGGTTTAGCAATACTAAAAGGCGGTAAATAACTTCCAAGATTTTTAAGCTAAAAATGTCTTTGACAAGTCCGCCTACACTTCTCAACAAACTTTTGTGTTTATAAGCAAAAGCATTGTCGATGTCAATGGTAGAAATATATCTATAACTTCTTTTTTGAAAAGGATATTCTTGAAATTGCTCTTGTAGTATTTTCAAAAATTTATATGCCCAAATATCCACCACCGGTTTTTCTAAAAAACGGTATTTATAAGCCAAACTTTGATTGGCTGCATAACGTCCGTGAATGTCTTTTACATGAGGCAAATATTCTTCATAACGTGAAATCAACACAAAGCTTGCTGCAAAAATATCAAAAGGAATGGCAGATTTTTTACTTGTCGAAAAAAAACACGGTATATCATCCCAATTTTGCATACTGATTTCCAAATCATTGACACCTTGTTCAAAAAGTATTTCATGACTTTTGATAAAAAAATCATTGCCCATAGGAGATTTTGTATAGTTTAATTTTGGACCATCATATTTCTCAAATTCCTCAATTTTAACAGTAAAATCCACAGGAATCATTAAAATTCTTGTGAAGATATGTTTAAAAATATAACGAACTCTTGGCGTTATTTTGGAAGTATAAATGAGAAACATTCGTTGGTGGTTAGTTTATGTTTGATGGTTGATTTTTTTAATTATATTTCGTAATTCTTAATTATCAAATAACTCCTTCATCAGCAAAGCTAAAATAGGCATTTTCGGTGATTATCAAATGATCTAAGAGTTTTATATCCAAAGTTGTTCCTGCTTCTTTTATTTTTTTAGTCAAGTGAATATCTGCATCACTTGGTTTTAATTTTCCAGAAGGATGATTGTGACACACAATTATTGCCACTGAAAACAATTCTAAAGCTTGTTTAAAAAGCAACCTTACATCCACAACTGTGGCAGTTAAACCACCTTTACTCACTTGATGTTTTGCCAAAACTTTGTTTGAATTATTTAAAAAAAGTACCCAAAATTCTTCGTGCGCCAAATCTCCAATTATGGGTTGCATGGCATGAAAAACATCTTTACTTGAGGTGATTTTTAGTTTTTCGGTCAAGGCTTCAAATTGTCTTCTTTTGCCCAATTCAAGTGCAGCAATGATATTCACTGCTTTTGCTTCTCCTATTCCTTTGAAAGTCATTAATTTTTCGGCAGATAATTTTGCCAATTCGTTGATATTGCCATTTACTGATTGTAAAATTCTTTGAGACAACGCCACAGCGCTTTCATTTTTACTTCCTGAGCCTATCAAAATGGCAAGCAATTCAGCATCTGACAACACCAATTTCCCTTTGGCTACTAATTTTTCTCGTGGTCTGTCGTCTATTGCCCATGATTTTATCGTAAACTTTTCCATAATTTTTTTTCTAAAAATAAAAAACACAACGAATATAAAACAAAAAACATCCTTTTTTCGATTTACAATCAAGTCTTTATATCTTTGCAAACATATTTTTGATACATTTAAAATGAAAATAATTATTGCAGGTGCAGGAGATGTGGGATTTCATTTAGCAAAATTGCTCTCTTATGAATCTCAAGACACGTATATCATCGATTTTGATGGGGAGCGTTTGGAGTATATCAACAATCATTTGGATGTAATTACCAAAAAAGGAGATGCCACTTCTATCAAATTATTAAAGGAAATAGGTATTGAAAAAGCAGATTTGTTGATTGCCGTGACTGACAGTCAAAATACCAATTTTACGATTTCGGTCATCGGAAAATCTCTAGGGGCGAAGAAAACCATTGCTCGGATTGACAATCCCGAGTTTTTGTGTGAATGTGACGTGGATTTTAAAAAATTAGGTGTCGATTTTATGATTTCACCCCAAGAATTGGCAGCCAACGAAATCAAAATGTTGCTAAACCAAGCTTCTTTTAATGATACGGTTTCTTTTGAAAGTGGCCTTTTTAATGTTTTAGGAGCTACGCTTACCTATAAATCTCCTTTGGTCGATATGACCGTAAAAGACGCAAGACAACGTTTTATTTCTGTGGACTATATCGTCATTGCCATCAAAAGAGAAAATGTTGCACAAACCATCATACCTAGGGGTAATACTACTTTTGAACTGCATGACCAAGTCTATTTTTCAGTACCAAATTACAGTATGAAAAATTTGTATCCCATTTTAGGTAAAGAACAATTCAATATCAAAAATGTGATGATTTTGGGGGGTAGTAGTATTGGCGAAAAAACAGCAAGAAACCTAACAAAAGACCATTTTAATGTTAAATTAATCGAAAAAAACAAGGAAAAAGCTGCTGCACTTGCCGAAGAATTGAGTGATACTTTGGTCATCAATGGTGACGGACGAAACTTGGAATTATTAGAAGAAGAAAATATTCGTCAAACAGATGCCTTTATTGCTGTTACCGGAAATTCTGAAACCAATATCATGTCTTGTTTGGTAGCAAAATCAAAAGGGGTGAAAAAAACCATCGCTTTGGTTGAAAATATGGATTATATCGATATTTCTCAAACCATTGGTATTCAATCGTTGATCAACAAAAAACTAATTGCTGCAAGCAATATTTTTAAACACATCCGAAAAGGCGAAATTTTAGAGCTAGCCAACCTCCACAATATTGATGCTGAAGTATTTGAATTTGAAGTGCCCGAAGGCGCAAAAGTCACCGAAAAACCCATCAAAGATTTGCGTTTTCCTAGAGAAGCCGTTTTTGGAGGTGTCATCAGAAATGGCAAACCACTGATGTCATTTGGAGATATGCAAATTCTTGCAGGTGACAAAGTGATTGTGTTTTGCTTGCCCGAAGCCGTAGAAACTGTTGAAAGTTTATTCAAATAACATGGGGGCACTCAATCTAAAAATTATTTATCGTTTTTTGGGAATCACTGCCATTTTAAACGGTTTTTTTATGTTTATTTCATTTCCGTTTAGTTTTTTTAATGACGAAAAAGAGGCTTGGGGAATTTTGAATGCAGGAATTATCACTGTTTTTATTGGATTGCTATTGTTATTATTCAACAATCCAAAAAATACCAATATCCAAAAAAAAGAAGGATATCTCATTGTAACTTTAGGTTGGCTCACACTCACTTTTACAGGGATGTTACCTTATCTTTTATCTGGTGCCATTCCCAATCTTGCCAATGCAGTTTTTGAAACCATTTCAGGATATTCAACAACAGGTGCCTCTATTTTATCAGACATTGATGGCACTTCCAAAGGAATTCTTTTTTGGAGAAGTGCCACTCATTGGATTGGTGGCATGGGAATTATCGTTTTAACCATTGCTATTTTACCGCTTTTAGGAATTGGCGGCATGCAACTTTTCATGGCAGAAGCGCCTGGTCCTTCTGCGGACAAGTTGCATCCAAGAATTACTGATACTGCAAAAAGATTGTATTTGATTTATGTAACACTCACCTTTGCCGAGTTTTTTTTATTGAAACTCGCTGGTATGACCTGGTTTGACGCCATCAATCATGCCATGGCAACCATGAGCACAGGCGGGTTTTCAACCAAAACAGATAGTGTTGCGTTTTATAACGGAAACCCTTGGATACAATACATTATCATCTTTTTTATGATAGTGGCAGGCACCAATTTTGTCTTGTCCTATTATGCCTTGAAAGGAAAAGTTCGAAAGGTTTTTCAGAGTGAAGAGTTCAACTATTATTTCTTCGGTATTTTGGGCGTAACCGCCATTGTTACCCTTCTTATCTTGTTTTTTCAAGACCCAAATTTAAAAACAGTTTTGGCACATCCTGAAATCTATGGAAAAACCGAAAGTGCCTTTAGGCATGCTCTTTTTATGGTAACATCCGTGGTTACCACTACAGGATTTGTATCGGCAGATTATACCATGTGGAATTATTTCGCCACCGGAATTTTCTTCGCCTTGTTTTTTACAGGAGGCTCAGCAGGCTCCACTAGTGGTGGCGTAAAAGTGGTGAGGCATATTATCATGCTAAAAAACAGTTTTTTAGAATTCAAAAAAGCACTGCATCCCAATGCGATTATCCCTGTGCGTTATGATGGCAAATCCGTAAATCAGCAAATTGTTTTTAACATTTTGTCGTTTTTTATCATTTACATGCTTATTTTCATCTTAGCTTCAGTGACATTGACTTTTTTTGGACTGGATTTCATGTCTGCCTTGGGAGCATCAGCTTCTTGTTTGGGGAATATTGGTCCCGCCATTGGCTCTCTAAGCCCTGTTGACAATTACAATCATTTGTCAGATGCCGCAAAATATTTTTGCTCTTTTTTGATGTTGATTGGGCGTTTGGAGCTTTTTACAGTACTAATTTTGTTTACGCCTTTCTTTTGGAGTAAGAGTTAGTTTTTTTATTGATTTCGATTGTTACTTTTTTTGCAAAATCTGACGTTTTTAGGTTGAAAAATTTATACAAACACATTTTTGATGTGATATATCGGATTCATTTCACTCTTTTCAAATCTTAACATCTTTAATTTTTAAGAATACAGTAAATTTTTACCTATTATTTTTTAGTAAATGAATTAAAGATACCCTATTTTAAGAGAAGGTTATCTTAGTGTTAAATGGTTTTTTGAGCTTTTTTTTACTGAGTATTGTGTATATTTTTACTCAAAAATAAACAAATTATGAAACACAAAAACATTTTAAAAATTGCTTTGCTATTTTTAGCAATTTTATCATCTCAAATTTCAAAAGCACAAACTACAATTTTTAACGAAGCTGGCGGTGGTGCTGTACCTTCTGGATGGACAGTAAATAATGTAGTTACTACTAATCTTTTTGATAGAACATCATACTGGTTATTAGATGCTGGTAATCCATCAGATAACGTGATAACTAGTTCATATGATTTATCTAGTTATGGAAGTGCAACTTTATCTGTTAATATTACTTCTTTTGGTTCAGGAACACATAGAGAGCTTAAAGTGGAAATATCTACAAACGGTGGGGTTGACTTTACTCAAAGTTATTTGACAAACATAACAACAGGCTCTTATGTAACACAAACAATAAATATTACAACAATAAGTGCTAATACCGTTATAAGACTGTCAAATAATGGTGCAACTGGAAGAGGAATTAGAATGCAAAATTTAAAATTGGATGTTATATCAACAGATCCAACAGTTGGTTTTGATTCAGCAACAAGCACCGAAAATGAAACCAATGCAACATTCACTGCTAATATTCCAGTTACCATGACTAGCTATGCTGCTCCTGTAACCGTGAGTGCAACTGTTATTGGAGGAACTGCTGAGGCTGGTGATTATACTTTAAACACTTCTTCTTTAACTTTCAATGCAAATGGGACATTAAATGTTTCTTTAGATATCAATCCTGATGCTGATTTTGACAATGAGACAGTGATTATTGAAATTGCAGTTACTGCTGGAACCGCAACATTAGGAACAAGCCAACATACAATAACTATTATTGATGATGAATTAGCACCAACAGTAGGTTTTGACTCTGCAACAAGCACCGAAAATGAAACGGATGTTACTTTTACAAGTGCAAACATTCCAATTACTGTGGCTAATTATTTAGGCCAACAAATAAATATCAATGTTTCAGTTACTGGTGGTACTGCTGAAGTGGGTGATTATACATTTACTTCACCAACAGCATTATCTTTCACAGCAAACGGCACTCAAAACATCACAGTTGACATCAATGATGATGCTGATACTGATAATGAAACGATCATCTTTACAATTACTGAAACAATTGCTGTGACTGGATTGGTGATTTCACAAGCTACACATACTTTGACTATTGTAGATGATGAAGCACCAGCTTCTTACTCAGGTGTTGGTTCTTTTGTGAAAATTACTGATGTTTCTGAAATTGTTGATGATTCATACTATGTACTCGTTGATGAAACTCAAGAACTTTTCGCAATGAATAATACTTATGTTAATTCAACTTATTTAGATAAAACAGATGTTACTCCAGCCTCAAATACTCTTACAGACCCAGCTACATCAATTGTTTGGGAAATAAAAACAAATGGTGGTGGAAAATCAATTTTTAATGCAGCATCATCAAAATATGTGTCATATACAGGAAGTGGTAATAACATTCAGATTGTTGATGAAGTAACAACTGATAACCAAAGATGGACAATAGCTTTCGTTACGGATGAATTTCAAATAAGCAACCTTGCTTTAACTACTAGAAGATTACAATATAATTCAGGATCTCCAAGATTTGCAGCTTATACGGGTTCACAAAGAGATATATCAATTTACAAAATAGTTACTTCAACTACTTGGACAGGTAATGTTGATACAGATTGGGCAACAGCTGGAAACTGGAGTGACGGAGTACCAACAGTATCTAAAAATGCAATAATTCCTGACGTTACAAATGCTCCAATCATTGGTGCTTCAACAAATGCTATTGTTTTTAACTTATCGGTTTCTGAGCCTAATGGAATAGTTATCAATTCAGGTGGTTCATTAATCGTAAACGGAACTTCAACAGGAAATGTAACGTATACTAGAAACTTACCTTCAGATAATTGGTATTTGGTTTCTAGTCCAGTAGTTGGTCAAGTGTATAATAATGATTATGTAACTGCAAACGGTATTGCTTCTGGTACTGAAAATCCTAATAACAGGGGGATTGGAATCTATGAAACAGGTTCTGATAATTGGTCTTATTTACAGGTAAATGGTGCAGGAACTTTCAATCCTGGCCAAGGATATTCTGTAAAAAGAACTGTTGCTGGTGATATTTCTTTTACAGGAACTATCAATACATCCGATGTTTCTTTATCACTTGTTACTGGAGGAAGAGGAGGCATCAACTTAGTAGGAAATCCTTATACTTCGTATATCAATAGTGCTACTTTTACCTCTACTAATAATGGCAATTTAAACACTAGAAGCATTTGGATTTGGAACCAAGGTATTGGAAAATATGATGTAAAACCTACCGATGTTGAGTCATATATTATTGCTCCTGCACAAGGATTTTTTGTGAGAGGTAAAAGTGCAAACAATATTGTTTTCACAAAAGCAAACCAAACAAATAATGCTGATACTTTCCAAAAAACATCTAATACCGTTGTTAACTTATTTATGACAGATGGTTCGGTAAACAGATATGCGAAGGTTTATTTTGTACCCAATGCTACCACAGGATATGATAATGGTTATGATGGTGAAACATTTGTTGGTATTGAAGACCCTTTTGATGTTTTCACAAATTTATTGACAGACAATGAGGGTAAAAAATACCAAGTACAATCACTACCAAACTCAGATTATGAAAACATGGTGATTCCTGTTGGAATTAGTGCAACCGCTGGTAAAGAAATCATATTCACTGCAGAAGCATTGAATTTGCCAGAAGGTATAAAAGTATTTTTAGAAGACAGATTAACGAACACAATGACTCGTTTAGACGAAATCAACACTGATTATAGAGTAACTTTAACTGAATCTGTAAACGGAATTGGTCGTTTTTATTTACACACCAAAGCAAGTAGTGTTTTGAGTACTACTGATGTTACTTTACAAAACGTAAGTGTTTACACAACTGATAAAACTACCTTAAGAGTAGTTGGATTGACTCAAGGAAAAGCGAGTTTAAAATTGTACAATATGCTTGGAAAACAAGTTTTTGCAACTTCTTTCAATTCATTGGGCGTAAAAGACTTGAACCTACCAACATTGTCAACAGGAATCTATGTTGTTCAATTGGAAACTGAAAGCGGAAAATTGAACAAAAAAATAACATTAGAATAATTTCAACACACATAAAACAACACATCATGAAAAATCAAGATAAAAACTCAACAGAGATGACAAGAAAAGAAGCCATCAAAAAAATAGGAACCTATGGAAAATATGCAGCCCTAACTGCCATAGGAACCTATTTAATTTTGAATCCTAAAACTGCTCAAGCATTAAGTGCTCCAACTGCTCCTGGTCAAGGATTTTAATACCAATTTGAATACTTATTTTTTTAAACGCCTCATAAATTATGAGGCGTTTATTTTTTACATCCATTATTTTTTTATATTTATTTTTTTTAAAATACGAAACACAACCCTACAATCCTTTGATACCTTTAAATTTTGACTGGGTATTGTCAGTATTTTGTTCCTTGACGCTTTTTTACTTACACAATCCGTTATAAAAATAGATTACCAATTAAAGAAACGTGTTCTCATTATAAAGAAACGTGTTCTCATTATAAAGAAACGTGTTCTCATTATAAAGAAACGTGTTCGCATTATAAAGAAACGTGTTCTTATTATAAAAAAAGGTGTTCTTATTATAAAGAAACGTATTCTCATTATAAAAAAAGGTGTTCTTATTATAAAGAAAGGTGTTCTTATTATAAGGAAAGGTGTTAGCAATTAAAGAAAACGTAACAGCAATTACAAGAAACATTTTTACAAATAAAAGAAACGTATTTACATTAAAACAGAAAGCTTTATAAAAAGTTTGAATAAGTATTCGTTATAATTAGCAACTATTGTAACAACTGTTTTAGTTTTACAATCGTAAAATCAATATCTTCTTTAGTCGTAAATTTAGAAAATGAAAAACGAATAGAAGTCATTTTTACAGCTGCATCATCTAAGATTTCCTGTAATACATGCGAACCTTTATTGCCCCCACTTTGACAAGCAGAGCCTCCTGAAACGGCAATTCCTGCCATGTCTAAGCTAAAGAGTAGCAAGTCATTTTTTACAGGAAAGCGAACATTCAAAATGGTGTATGAACTTTTTTCTAGGTCTTCCGAAAGTCCATTAAAATGGATGTTTTGAAAGGAATTATTTAATTCAGAAATAAAATAACGCTTGATATTTTTTAAGGACGTTGCATCAATAGCTATATTTTTTTGAGCAATTTCTAACGCTTTTTCCATGCCCAAAATTCCTTGTACATTTTCGGTACTTGACCTTGCCCCTTTTTCTTGATTACCTCCATAGAAAAGTGGCAAAATACCAAATCCTTTTTTAAAATAGGCAAATCCGACCCCTTTTGGACCATGAAATTTATGTGCACTAGCCACTATAAAATCGATAGGAAATTGTTGTAAATCAATGGTATAATGACCAATTACTTGCACTGTATCTGAATGAAAAAGTGCTTTGTATTTTTTTGACAATTCACAAATTTCTGCTACTTGAAGGATGTTTCCGATTTCATTGTTGATAAACATCAAACTGATTAATGTTTTTTTATCAGAAGTTGCTAAAAGCGTTTCTAAATGCTCCAAATCAACAGCTCCAAAAGCATCTAATTTTACAAAATCTACGACTCTATGGGATGTTTTTTCTAAAAATTCACAGGTATGCAACACTGCATGATGTTCAATTTTTGAAGTGATAATACGTTGAACGCCCAAATTCAAAACCGCATTGTTCAATATCAAATTGTCGGCCTCTGTGCCACCAGATGTGAAAATAATTTCGCCAGCGGAAACATTGAAGTATTTTGCTATATTTTTTCTGGCAGTTTCAATTGCCGATTTTGCTTTGCGACCAAATTGATGTGTTGAGGAGGGATTTCCGTAGTTTTCTAAAGACGCAGCCTGTATCACTGACAATACTTCAGCATCTATCATAGTTGTTGCAGCGTTGTCTAAATAAATTGGTTTCATAGTGCAAAAATAGGCTTTTGAAAATTAGATAAATGCAGTTTGAAAAAAAGCCACTTCAGTGGCACCCAAACCATATTTTTTATAGGAAGCATCATAAAATCTAACTGGATATTTATGTAATAAACTTATCAACTCGTTTTTCAAAACCCCTTCTCCTACTCCATGAATAAACACAATTTTGGGTATTTTTTTGCTAATTGCAAACTCAATTTTACTTTTTGCAGTGTCTAATTGTATATTCAACATGTCATAATTATCCAAACCCTGAGTTGAGTTTACTAGCTGATTGATGTGTAAATCAACTTCTAAAATAGTTTCGTTTTTATCTTTTTTAAAAGCACTTTTTTTGGATGGTTGTGAAACCATTTTTTCTTTCAGCAATTGATGATTGATATCCGAATATTTGGAAAGTTCGTGCTGATCTTTTTCAATATTTACCAATTCAGAGGCTAAAAAAACTAAAATCATTCCGTCATTTAATTTTACAGAAATATTTTCGCCTTCGATTTTGATAACTTTACCTCTGTAAACGTCGTCCAAAACAGCTACATTATTTCCAATTTCTAAACGCATACTTAACTTTAAATTAATTTTAAAAAAAACCTTAACCATTATATTAGTACAAAAATAATTAAGATGTTGCGGACTTCCCCTATTTCTACTAAAAACTTCTTTGAAAAAGCAAAAAATAAAATTTTGGTCAGTGAAAATAGACACCAATATTTACTAAAAATCGCTGAAACTATAGCCAAAGAGTATGCTAAAAATGAATTGGTTAACCTAAATTTCATTTGTAACGACAACTCTAGGAGAAGTCAGTTAGCACAAATTTGGAGTTTTTATGCAGCCAATTATTTTCAACTTAACATCCATTCATTTTCAGGAGGAGTAGAAATAGGTTGTTTCAATAGAAGTACCATTAAAACACTTCAAAAAGTGGGGTTTTCATTTCAATTGAACAATTTCTCGCATCAAAATCCTACGTATGAAATTTCATTTGAAGGCACAAAAAAGCACCTAACTGTTTTTTCTAAAATGTTTGATGATGCTGAAAATCCAGAATCGTTTATTACCATCATCACTTGTAATGTTTCTGATATAAATATTCCAATTATCAATGCTGCCAATCACATTTTTCATTTGCCTTTTGAAGATCCAAAGCGCGCAGATGGAACGTTGAAAAAAGACGAAATGTATCTGCAAATAAGTAGAAAAATAGCGGGTGAGATTTTTATAATTTTCAATGAAGTTAAACATCAATTGAGTTTTCCTTTAGAAAAATAAAAAAACTTCCCTGTTTTGAAAACCTTGCTGGAGTTCTAAATAATTAAAAATAACATTCATTGCTAAGCAACCAATGGGTATTTCTTTTTAAATTGATATCTACATGAAATATAATTTCGTGTGTGCTAAAATTGCCAGCAATGGCTGCAAATTTGTAATCGTAAGCATATCCAATTCTATATTTTTTATTTACTATAAGTGCCAATAACCCACTTACTGAATTTTGATGACGATAAGAAACACCCGTTTCGATAATATTATTATAGAAAAAATTCAAATTTATATCAACTGAAAAAGGCATCTCTGAGGTATATCTTATCATTGTTGATGGTTTAAATTTGACATTTTCAGTAATATCATACAAAGCTCCCATTGTTAAAAAATAACTTGGATTGTTAGACATCCTCACTTTATGAAAAGAATCATTGATATAAAATTGGGGTGTTTCGAGCAAATAAGGAATTGAAATGCCGGCATAAAATTTTTCATCATAATAAAAAGCTCCAAAGCCAACATTTGGAAAATTGCCAGAAGATGAGGAATAAATCTCATTTTCAGGCGTAATTCCTGAAGCCAAATTGTTGGTAAAAAAAGTCATTCCGCCCTTTAACCCAAAAGACAATCTGCTGTATTGAGAGGTAATAAGCGTATAAGAAATATCAACATTTATGTTGTTAGTTTCTGACAACCCAATATTATCGTTCACGAAAGTAGTTCCAATTCCAAGACCTCTTCGTAATCTTCCATTGATAGAAAAAGTGCGTGTTTTTGGAGCGCCTTCAATACCAACCCATTGTTCACGAGATAATAAAGATGCGCTCAACTCGGCTCTTGAGCCCACATAAGCCGGATTTATTATTTGCATATTGTACAAATATTGAGTGTAATGAGGCAGTTGCTGAGCGTAAAGCTGAATGCTGATAATAAAAGCAGCAAACGCTAAAAAACAAGTTTTTATAAACCCGTTTTGAATGTCAATTTGAAATTGCTTTTTCATTATCGTATCAATTGTATAAAATTGGTTTTAGGCTTTTTAGTGCCATCGTTATAATCTAGTATGTAGAAATAAACGCCTGTTGGAGCAGGATTTCCATGAAAAGTTCCATCCCACCAGATTGGATTTGGATTTCCTTTGTTACTATAATGATACACTTCGTTTCCTTGACGATTAAAAATGGTCAATTTAAAATTCGGGTACACATCTTTAATTCCTAAAATAACGAAATAATCGCTTTTTCCATCAGCATTTGGAGAAAACAAGTTTGGATAATCATTATCTGTAATCGTTCCAATGCCTCTTGGAGAAAATGTATTTGAGACGTTGTCTAAATTTGTATTTACTTGTAAATAAAAGGTTTCCGTTTTTTCATTTAAGCGATCATCAATGCTATTGACAAATTCATTGATTGAAAATGAGAATGCTGGAATTGTTCTAAAAACATTTTTAGATTCGTAGTCTTCATTTGCAAAAGTAGTTACATCAATAGTTTCTAATGTGAGATTGATATTTTTATCATTTTGCATCGGTTCTAAATTGGCATTCAAAAGACGAATACTAAATTTCAGAATTTCGCCTTCTTCAACAGTAACATCATCAATAACAATTGTTGGATTTGGATCGATATCAACGATGTTGGCTTTTTTATTTAAATCTTGATTGCCAACATTTTTGGAAGTAACAATTCCAAGTACATTTACCTCTTCTTCATCAGATTCATTCAAATTATCGTTTTTAGAAGAAATTGAAAATGAAACTAGAGTATTTGAATTGTTTGGATCTATAGTTCCATCAATAGTAAGAATTTCAGAAAATGTAGCATAATCGTCAGGACTTTTTGCGGTGTTATCAACAGTTCTTACATCAATCAAAATTGGAGTTGAACTTGGGTGGGAAAGTGAAATTGTATGAGCTAAAACAACGCCTTCATTTTCACGAGAATTGTTCATGGTAATTGATGGCGGCTCGTCATTGTCTAAAATAGTTCCAATGCCTAAAAGTTCATTATTGATGGTATTGTTTGAGATTATGGTTGCTTTTAATGTGAATAATTCTGGTTGTTCAAAAATTGTGTCATCAATAGTGGTGATTGTAAATGAAGCAGAGGAAGTATTTGGAGAAATTGTAAAACTGATATTCGTAAAACCGATAAAATCGAAAGGAGAATTAGCAACATCATAGATATTTGTGGTGTCAGTGCCATTGAGAGTTGATAAATTAATTAGAATGGGTGAAGCACTTTCTATGAGAGTAGCTTCATCGTTTTTAGTAACTAAAGAGAAAGTAAAAATCAAATTATTTCGTTCTGAGGCTGAAACACTGTCTAAAATTACTTTGATTGCAATGATTTCTCTCCAATCTCTTTCAGGAGTATCAGTATTATCGAGGTTTGGAAAACTCATTGGATTTTGTCCATTTGAGGGATCATATAAATTATTATCTATATCAAAAGCATCATCCAAACCATCTTTATCTGAATCAATATTTAGCGCTACTTTTTCAGGAATTCCGTCATCATTTATGTCCCAACCTTCCACAATATCATCTCGAATATCGTTGTCGGAATTTGTGTCTAAATAATCAGAAATTCCATCTAAATCAGTATCTATTGGAATGATTCCATTAGGAAAAGCAGTATCAATGCCATTATCAGAAAAAATAGCATTTAAAGAGATAAAACTAGCTGTTAATTGTGCTTCAATAGTATCTACAATTCCATCAGCATCAGCATCAATGTCTAAAAAATTTGGGTTGTTATCCGCATCAGAATTTGGAATTGCATAATTAATATTTGCAGAAACAGTGTCATTTGTTTCGCGGGTATTGTCAAGACCATTTGCACCAACAGCTTTGTTGGTTTTACCATCTTTGTCGGTATCTGAAATTGAGTTGCCAGCTTCAACGATGTCCAAAATACCATCATTATCACTGTCCAAATCCAAATGATTAGGAACACCATCATTGTCAAAATCAAAAATATCTACAATGCCATCACCAATTGTATCTACCCCAAAATCTGTGTCCCTGTAATTGGGAATCAAATCGTTATCATGATCATCAAAAGGACCCAATCCATTGTATTCAGCGATATCAGGAATGGTGTCATTGTCATCATCAAGATCAATCGTATCAATAATTCCATCACCATCAGAATCTGTAGAAGCATTTATATTCACATTTTTTGATGAAGTAACCAAACCATTTAAAGGATTTCTAGCGGTAAAAATAGCCTTATTGACGCCAATACAAGATTCATAATAAGTAACAGAAAATTGAACTGTAACGGTTTCATTTTTCTTTAAAACCCCATCAGTACCCGAAAATATGAAACTATCTGTACTTCCATTGAAATTTAGATTTAAAGTTGGATTTGTAGATGCTGTAGTATTTAAAATTACAGGTTTTGTAAATGAAACAATATTTCCACCACAACTATTCGTGATGACATCTTGGATTTGAAGTGTAACCAATTGAACAGATTCACTTGTGTTTTTTATTTTTATTTGATAGGTAATTTCTTCGTGCTCTAAAATGCCGTTTGGTTTTTTAATTACTTCTGAAATTGTTTTTTCGGTCGAAGAATTAGAGGTGAATTTAAAACGCATTCCAGAAGTGTTACAATTGCACTGTGCTGATGAAGAAATACTTGCAGTTGCAGAATTTGTTTTATAATACCTGTCTAAATGATTGCCTAAACCGTCAGACCAAACCACAAAAGAATAGTTTCTTTTGTTTTTCGCCGTGGTTTCATCAAAACCATCTAAACCACCTTGGGTTTGAGATTTATCAAATTGATTAAAATAACTGTAAGTATTTGAATTATATGGAGCTATCAAGTAAAATAGTTCTAAAATTATTTTTTCGCCAGAAGCTAAAGTATTATTTGGTGACAATAATAATGTTTCGGTTTTCCCATCATAATTTGGATTTATGGTTACAGTTGGCCCCGCAACTTGTTCAATTCTAATTTCGGTAAAGACAATTCCGTTGTCAAAAAAACTTCCCAAACCCATATTAAAATTAATATTTTCAGCAGTTTTAGTGCCTTCATTAGTGATAATTACCCTGTTTGCGTAATCATAAGTTCCGTCAAAATTGATTACTCCAGGTGGAGGTGGATTTACAGAATCATTGAATTCGGGAATAAATAATCCCGCAGTTACGACGGCCTCTGTGGTATGAAAATCGTTAAGTACGATATTTTTTGAAACATTGCCTCTGTCAGAAGTCACATTTATAATATTTTCAAAATCAACTCCTGAACCAGAAGGTGTCGGATTGGGTCTTCCGTCACAAAAAGGTTTTACAGTTACACAAAAAGAAACTGTAACGTTTTGTCTTGGATATAGAGTTAGATTATCGATTGCATCCGAGTTGAAGATTGAACTAGAAGTGATATTTAAAAAATCAGAATTTATAGCTTTTTGTTTAAATTCTAGTGGATATCCCCCTGGAATAGTAATAAAATCTTTATTTGAAATAGTCACATCTGAAACTTTAACAACACAACTATTTCCAAAAGTAGCTTGCAAATCATTGACAATATCAATATTTTTAATCAAACAATTTTGATGATAATCTCTTGCAAAACTTTTATTTAAAAGAACAATTGAGTACCTAACTTTGTATTCTCCAGCAGAAGTAAAGCCCTGATTACAACTCGATAATTCACTAATTTCTAGCAAATTAGTTATATGTTCAACTGTGAAAAATAATGAGGCTGTTGCTGAAAATATACCATCTGAAACTGTATAAAAAATCACTGGAACATCACCTGTATAATCAGGCTTTGGTTCAAAAGTATAACTTCCATCAACAAATAATGTAAATTTTCCTTGTTGTAAAATGGCTGTTTGTCCAGAATTATATTGTAACCCATTGATTAAAAATTTGGTAATTTTTAGTTCATCACCATTTACATCTGAATCATTGATAAAAACTCCTGGTGCAGGAACCGTTAAAGTGGTATTGATTTCAACAGTATCATAATCATTCACTGCAACTGGTGGTGTTGGAGGCAAAACCACAGTAATCATTAAATTGGCATTGGCCGAAAAAGTAGTATCAGTAATGGTATAATTGATGATAGGAACTGCTCCAAAATAATCTTTTGCTGGTGTAAAAATATAGCTTCCGTTTGCTGAAATTGTAATACTTCCTTCTATAAAAGTTGCTGTTTCTCCTGCAAGATATGCTGTTCCATTTACTGCAAATTGAGAGATTTTTAACACATCGCCATTTTCATCAGAATCATTTAATAATACCCCAGGAGCAGAGACATTTAAAACTTTATTTTTCTCAGTAGCATTTTCATCATCAATTGCGATTGGTGGTGCTGGAGGCAAAACCACAGAGAGTGATAAATTGGCGTTCGCTGAGGCAGTTCCGTCAGAAATCGTGTAATTGATGATTGAAACTGGCCCTAAATAATCAATAGTTGGTTTGAAAACATAACTACCATTTGCGGCAATTGAAATACTTCCTTCACTCAAAATTGCAGTTTCATCAAAATTATAAGCAATACCATTTATTGAAAATTGTGTGACTGTTAATGCGTCTCCATCTTCATCTGTATCGTTAGCGAGAACTCCTAGAGAAGAAACAATTAAATCTTTGTTTAACTCAACTTTATTAAAATCATTTCTGGCAACTGGTGTTGTTGGAGGTAAAATTACCGATAAATTTAAGTTGGCACTAGTTGTGAAAAGTGCATCAGAAATGACATAAGTAATTGTTGGAATTATACCTAAATAGTTAGGAGTAGGGATAAAAGTATAACTACCATCTGAAGATATTGAAATACTGCCTTCTTTAAAATTTGCTGTTTTGTTTGGAGTATAAGTAAATCCATTTACAAAAAAACTAATGACCGTTAAAACATCTCCGTCTAAATCAGTATCATTTTCTAAAACTCCGGGTGAAGCGACTTCTAAATTTGTATTTCTTTTGGCAAAATTAGCATCATTAACAGCTATTGGAGGTGTGTTTGAAAATCCAATTTGTACAATAAATAGTAGAACTATTTTTATTTTTGATCTTGTGCTAAGCATAAAAAAACAGCAAAACGATTACTTGTGCTGTCAAGTTTTTTAGGGGAGTTATTTCTATTTATATTTCAATACTTTTATCGTAAGGAATCATCTTCAAAATATGATTGATCACATTCACTCTTGCATCCGTTTTTCTGTTGGCACGAATTATTTTCCAAGGAGATATTTTGGTATTTGTTCTCAAAAACATGGCGTTTTTATATTCGGTGTATTGATCCCACAACTCTTGCGCTTTTTCATCTAACTTCGTCATTTTCCATTGTTTTAGAGGATCTTTTTTAATATCTGCAAAACGTTTTGCTTGTTCATCTTTTGAAATTGACATATAAATTTTCACCAAATGAATGCCCGATTCTAAAATCATACGTTCAAAATCATTCACTTGATTCATAAAAATCTCGTATTCTTCTTGAGTGCAAAATCCGTTTACTGGTTCAACAACCGCTCTGTTATACCAACTTCTATCAAATAAAACCATTTCTCCTGCTTTGGGAAATTGCTCTACATAACGTTGAAAATACCATTGTGATTCTTCGTCTTTTGAAGGTTTTGGCAAAGCTACAATTCGCATGTGACGTGGATTAATTCGCTCAGTTACACGTCTTATAGCACCACCTTTTCCGGCGGCATCTCTGCCCTGAAACACGATTATAATTCGTTCATCATTGTTGATTGCCCATGTTTGTAATCGAATCAATTCACCTTGTAATTTTTCGATTTTTTTCTGATAATCAATATATCTGAGTGCTTTCTCAACGCTGTAAGGTTCTTTTAATAACAATGCCAAAAAACCTTTTTTGGTATTTAAATTTCTAACATCCTTTTCTGTTAAATTTAATTTCATACAACTAATCTATTTGATGAATATTTGAACGAAAATAGCGCATTGCTACATTGGGGTCTGGAGTTAAAATAGTTCCTGCTTCTGTCTTCCCTTCATAATAAAAATGTGATAAAACGTGTCTCATTGATTCTAATCTTGCTACTTTTTTATCATTGGTTTTGATTATCATCCAAGGACTGTAAGTGGTATGTGTTTTTGAAAACATTTCAGCTTTATAATGCGTGTATTTGTCCCACAAGATTTGTCCTTGTTTATCAACAGGGCTAAATTTCCATCTTTTTAATTGATTTTCTTTTCTTCCTTCAAAGCGTTTTAGTTGCTCGTCTTTAGTAATTGACAACCAAAATTTAATAATCACAACCCCATCTTCATACATCATGTGTTCAAATTCAGGAACTTGCACCAAAAAATCTTTGTATTGTTTATCTGTACAAAAACCCATTACAGGCTCTACAACTGCCCTGTTATACCAGCTTCTGTCAAAGAAAACAATTTCACCCGGATTGGGTAATTCTTTGATATATCTTTGAAAATACCATTGTCCTTTTTCGACTTCAGTTGGTTTGTTTAACGCCACTAACCTGCTTGAACGAGGATTTAAATGTTCCATAAATCTTCTTATATTTCCGCCTTTTCCTGCTGCATCTCTTCCTTCAAAAATTACTGCAACTCGCATATTTTCATTAGAAATGTGTCTTTGTAATTTCACCAACTCAATCTGTAAAAGTCTCAATTCGTTATAATAAGAAAGTGCCTCTATTACTTTATGATAGGAAATGTTATTTTCTTTTATTTTGGCAAGTAATTCTTTATTATTTTTTATATCCTCAAAATCCTCGGCTGTAAGCTTTTCTTTAATTATCATATTATTAAAATAAAGGTACTAAAATAAAACCTTTTTTTAATTATTTCATAAAAAATAATCTAATTAAAATTCTTCTATTACATTTGTAGTACATGAAATTTAAAACCTCATTTTTTTTCTTTTTTTGCTCAATTTGGATATATTCTCAACAAAAATTTTCCAAAGAAATCTCATTTGTGAATGACAATGATTTGTATGTCTCGACTATAAAAGACAGGTATTATACCAATGGAGTGTCTTTGAGTTATCGATTTCTTTCAAGTTCAATCAAAGAAAATCTCGAAAAAAGAATTCTTCAATGGCAAATAGGTCATAAAATGTACACACCTTATAAAGCAATTGTAACTTCAATAGAAGACCATGATAGGGCTTTTGCTGCTTATGTATTTGGGGGATTTGGTTTTACAAACGTTTATAAAACAAACCAAATTTTCTCATCCTCGGTTGAAGTTGGCGTGATTGGCAAAAATGCTTTTGGAAAAGAATTGCAAGATTTTATCCATGATTTATATGGTTTTAAAAAAGCTACAGGCTGGCAATATCAGATAAAAAATGCGCTAGGAATAAATATTAACGCTTCTTACGATACTTTTTTGGCGAAAATTTCATCAGATTTTGTGGATTTAACTTGGGTAAATTCTGCGAGTGTTGGAACTGTTTTTACCAATATTTCTTCTGGATTTTATGGTAGAATTGGTTTAAATCCACTACAAAAAATAACAAATTCAATAGCTTTTAAATCCAATTTAAATAATCAAAATACCAATGATACCAGAGAAGTCGAATCTTTTTTATTCATAAAACCAAGTGTTAAATACAATTTATATGATGCCACTATTGAAGGTAGTTTTTTGAATTCAAATAGCGAAGTTACTACTGAAATTATTTCTTTAGTTTTTCAACTCGAAATTGGTTTTAGATTTACTGCAAACAAGTTTCAATTTGGATATGTTTATAATTTTAACACCAACGAATCTAAAGGTTTGCGATTCAATAAAGGAAATACGTTTGGCACCATAGCCATCCATTATTTAGTAAATTAATCGACGAAAAACTCGTCTTTAAAACCAATTAAATACAACTTTTCTTGGGCTCTTGTAATGGCTGTGTACAACCATCTATAATATTCTTTTGAGACGCCATCAGGCAAATATGGTTGCTCTACAAAAACTGTTTTCCATTGGCCTCCTTGAGATTTATGACACGTTATTGCATAAGAAAATTTTACTTGTAAAGCATTGAAGTATGGATTTTTTTTAATAGCTAAAAACTGTTTGAAGTTTGAAGTTTCATCAGCATAATCTTCTTTCACAGCTTGGTATAAATTGTTTGATTCTTCAAATGTCAAAGACGGACTTTCGCTTGTTAATGTGTCTAAAATCAAAACTGTTTCGAAAGGAGTCATTTCAGGATAATCTAGCATTCTAATCGAAACTTCTGCAAATGTAAATCCGTAGATTTCTTTGATTGAAAATATTCTGAGGACTTCACAGATATCTCCATTTGCAATAAATCCAGCAACTGAAGTTTCATCCAACCAAAAATAATTATTTTTTACAACCATGATAAAATCACCGGCTGAAATCACATTTTCTTGTCCACGAATTTGCATGCGAATTTGCTGATTATAATCATTGGCTCTTTTATTAGAGCGAACAATTAGAGCTGTGTCCTCTACTCCATTCAAATTATAAGCGTTCATAATAGCATCTTCAATGTCATATCCATCTTCAAGTCTTTTGATATCAGGAAATTTTAAACGAAACTGAAATTGATTTCCTTCAGTGTGAATTAAATTACGAAGTTGGGTTGCATTAAATAAAATTCCAGAGTTTTCATGTTGACGCATTACTTCATCCAACTCGATTTCCGTTATTTCTTTTAGATATTGATGATTCAAAATTTCAGCATCCAAAGCAGGACTTACTGATAATTTTACAGGCGGAAGTTGGGCAGTATCGCCAATAAACAACAATTTGCAATTTTCTCCTTCATTCACGTAAGAAATCAAATCATCTAATAAAGATTTAGCTTCAAAAGATTGTTGTTTATCATCAGGAATCATCGAAGCTTCATCAACAATAAAAATTGTGTTTTTGTGCTTGTTGGTTTGCAAAACAAATGAAACACCCCCATTTGGTTGCTTTTTAGGAAAATATATTTTTTTATGAATTGTAAAGGCAGGTCTTTTAGAATATACTGATATCACTTTTGCTGCTCTTCCTGTTGGCGCCAATAGTACCGATTTTTTACCTGCCAACTTTAAAGTATTCACAAAAGTGCTGATAATAGTCGTTTTTCCAGTTCCTGCAAAGCCTTTTAAAAGAAATAAACTTTCTTTTTTTAGCTCAAAAGTAAAAATACTTAATAATTTAAGTAAAATTTCCTGTTTTTTTGTTGGATAAAAAGGAAAATTTTTGCGTAATTGCGCAAACAAATCTGTTGAGTTTTCAATCATAATAAATATAATTAAACAAAGATACCTTTCTTTATAAATAAAATTTTTAGGATTGAAAAAAAATTGTAGATTTGCCTTAACACTATTAAAAACCAGATAAAATGATTTTATTTCTACAGATTTTGGGAGCAGTCTTATTGGCGGTTCTTCTTGCTTTTGTGATTGTTAAATACCTTCCTTTAAATTTACGTTGGATTCCTTCAATTATGTTGTTATCACTAGCAGTTTTTTTAGGTTTCAAAATTTACAATGGCATCATGGAACCCATTGAATTCGGTAAAGATAAGGTTAAAAAATTTGCCCCTGTTGTCGAAAATTTAAAAATAATCAGAGACGCAGAAGTGAAATTTTTTGAAAAATATGGAAAGTATACAAAAGACAAAGCTTTGCTAATTAAATTTGTTGAAGAAGCTAAACTTGCACTAACAGAAACAAGAACAGTTATTGAAAAATTAAATAGAGGTGGTGGAATTATCATTGATGTTGAAAAAAGAATAACAGACACTATTGGTTATGAACCTGTTTTAAAATATTTTGAAGGAAGAAACTTTAAAAACATGTTCAAAGTTCCTGGGGTTGAAGGTGCTGAATTTGAATTAGAAATAGGTGAAGTTGAAAAAGTTCAGGGTTTAGTTGTTCCAACTTTTATGGCCAGAACTCCTAAAAAAAATATATTAGAAGGAATGAGTGAATCACTTGTGAAACAAGAATTAGAAGTAATCCAAACCGATCAAATAAAAGGTGAGTATATCTCAGTTGGGTCTTTAGAAGAAGTAACTACTGGAGGAAACTGGCCACCATCTTATGACAAGCCAAGTGAAAGTAAAAACGAGTAAAACTTCATTAAAAAAAACAACAAATAGTTTACTATCCATCCAATTTAGTTTGGGTGGATTTTCTTTTTGTGTTTCAGATTTTTTTTCCAAAGAAACACTTTATTTCTCTGAATATATTTTTGCAAAACAACTCAATTCTCTCGAAGAATTATTGGAACAAATAAAAAATATTTTTAAAGAAAATGCGATTCTACACCTTGAATTTCAAAAAGTATCAGTCATTCATCAAAACAACTTGAATACCATTGTCCCTGAAAGTTATTTTGATGAAAAATCTCTTCGTAACTATTTGAATTTTAACATCAAAATTTTACAAACAGACTACATTGCTTTCGATACAATCCAAGGCATTAAAGCTAAAAATGTGTATATTCCTTATGTGAATATCAACAATTTTCTATTTCAAAATTTCGGAGAATTTGAATACAAACATCATTCAACGATATTGATAGAAAAGCTAATGAAAAAAAATCATCCTTTAGAAAAAACGATGTTTGTGAATGTATCTGAAAATAGCCAAGATATTATTGTTTTAGAAAAAGAAAAACTACTTTTCAGTAACAGTTTTTTATTCAATACGAAAGAAGATTTTATCTATTATATTTTATTTGTTGCTGAACAATTGCAACTCGATAATGAAGTTTTTAAATTATATTTTGTTGGAGAAATTAATGTTGCATCAGATTTGTATAAAATTGCATATAAGTATATTAAAAATGTGTATTTTTTAGAAAATAAAAATCCTATTTTTAAGGAAATCGATTGTGAAAAACACTCAAATTATCTTTTATTAGGATGAGAATTATATCAGGAAAACACAAAGGAAGACGTTTGCAGGCACCCAAAAATTTACCTGTTCGTCCAACAACAGACATGGCTAAAGAAGGATTGTTCAACGTGCTAAACAACCAATTTTATTTTGATTCTGTTACTTTCATTGATTTATTTTCTGGAACTGGAAATATCAGTTACGAATTTGCTTCAAGAGGTTGCAAAAACATTTATGCTATTGACGAGAATTACAATTGTATCAAATACATTCAAAGCACTTCAAATGAGCTTGGAATGGATATAAATACTTTTAAAAGCGATGTATATTCTTTTTTGGAAAAAACAACTTTAAAAGCTGATATTATTTTTGCTGATCCGCCTTATAATTTTGAAACTGAAAAATTTTTAGAAATTGTTGCAATCATTTTTCGGAAAAATATGATTTCGAATGAAGGAATTTTAGTCATTGAACACTCAAAAAATACTGACTTGTCAAAACATGAAAATCATATTCAAGACAAACGTTATGGAGGAAATGTGTTTAGTTTTTTCGGATATAAAACCGATAAAGAAAAACTATAACAAGGATTTTATAATATCAGAAATTGAGATTCCTTCAGCTTCTGCTTTATAATTTTTTACAATTCTGTGTGATAAAATAGGAATTGCAACTGCTTTTACATCTTCAATATCGGGCGAAAATTTTCCATGAACTGCAGCATGCGCTTTTGCAGCCAAAACTAAATTTTGAGAAGCTCTAGGTCCAGCTCCCCAATCTAAATATTTTTTTACAATTTCTGTTGCTTCAGCTGATTTTGGTCTTGTTTTTCCAACCAATTTTACGGCATATTCAACAACATTTTTGGTTACCGGAATTTTGCGGATCAACTGTTGAATTTCAATGAGTTCTTCTCCTGAAAAAATAGCTTTTATTTGCTGATTTTGAGTACTAGTTGTATTGATTACAACCTCAACCTCTTCTTTAAATGATGGATATTCTAAATTGATTGAGAACATAAAACGATCCAATTGTGCTTCTGGTAATGGATAAGTACCTTCTTGTTCAATCGGATTCTGAGTTGCTAATACGAAAAAAGGCAATTGTAACTTATAGTGATTTCCAGAAATCGTCACAGAACGTTCTTGCATTGCTTCCAAAAGAGCAGCTTGTGTTTTTGGTGGTGTTCTATTGATTTCATCAGCCAAAATAATATTTGAAAAAATTGGCCCTTTGATGAATTTGAATTGTCTATTCTCGTCTAAAATTTCACTTCCTAAAATATCTGATGGCATTAAATCTGGTGTGAATTGAATGCGTTTAAAATTCAAACCTAAAGCGTCAGAAACTGTATTTACCAATAATGTTTTTGCCAATCCAGGAACTCCAATTAACAAGGAATGTCCTCCACAAAAAACAGACAAAAGCGTAAAATTTACAGCATCTTTTTGTCCAATAATTATTTTTGCAATTTCAGATTGTAATGATTGGTATTTTTTTACCAATTCATTCACGGCTTGTACATCAGACATTAATTATTAATTTCTTTTTTCCAATTTCTTTCAAAAGTACAATTTGTATGAATTTCAGACAATTTGATATAAGTATCTTTAATTTTTTCTTTGGACCAGTTATTAACAGTTTCTTCCTTTTTTTTCAACAGCGCAAGTTCTTGGATTTTCACATAGTCCTTCACCAAATCAGCAATGTGAGTATCAGTTCTTTCTTTCATCAAAATAAATTTGAACATTTTAACACCACTTCCATCTTGATCAAAATAAACATCGGTGATTTCCTCTTTTTTTAATTCTGCAACTCTAGCATATAAATCTGGATCCATTCTTGTCAAATCGAATTTTGAATCGCCTGTATAGGGATTTACAATGATTCCTCTGTTGTTTTTAGTTTCATTGTCATTAGAATATTTTTTTACAGCTTCTTCAAAAGTGATTTTACCATCCAAAATTTCTTTTCTTACTTCTTCTGCTTTGTCTTTTGTTGTTTTGATTAATTCATCAGGAACTTTTGATTGCATCAAAATATGGGAAGCAATTCTAATATTCCCCCTGATTTCGTGCAATTGCATAATATGATACCCATAATCTGATTTAAAAGGTTTTGATACTTGACCTAAATCTAAACTAAAAGCAGTTTCTTTAAATTCTTTGATAAATTGAGATTCTTTTGTTACCTCATACTTGCCTCCATTTTGGGTAACTCCTGGATCGTCAGAATTGATAATTGCTTTCATTTTGAAGTTTGCACCTTCTTCAATTTGTTTTTTTAATTCATTTAATTTTGCAATTATTCTTTCATTTTCTTCTGCGGATGGGATTGCTTTAATGACAATTTGTGCCAATTCAACTTCAGCTGAAATTTCAGGCAATTCTTTTTTATCTTTTAATCCGTTGAAATATAAACGAACCTCTTCAGGAGTGACATCAATCTTCTCAGTAATTTTGGCTTGTTCTCTTGCTATTAAAAGTTTCTCTTTTTCAATTTCATAAATCTCCTTTTTTAAATCATCAATGTCATTAAATCCGTAAGCCTTGATCACTTTATCAATATTGCCAAATTGTTGTGTAAAATATCGCAAGTTAGTTTCGACATTTCCGTTTATTTCAGCATCAGAAACTGTAATACTATCAATAACTGCGTGATGCGCCAACAATTTTTGTTGCATCAATTCTTCTAACATTTCACAGTCAGAAATTTTTATTTTTCCTTCTGACCTTGTGTTAATTTCTTGTTTAAACTTGTCAATATCTGAATTTAGGACAATATTTTTTCCAATAACTACAGCAACACCGTCAATTTTTACTTTTTGAGAATAGCTTGAAAAGCTCATAAAAATTAGAAGTAATAGGAATAAATGGTGTTTAATATATTTTGAAATTGTTGTTTTTTGTGGCATCTTGTATTAATATTTTTTCAATGTCTTTAATTAATTTGATTTTACGTCTGTGCAAAATCATCTGTTTTATTTGTGATTTTATATAACTCAAAGGAGCTGTTTCGTTTGTGGACAAAAAGTCCTTAACAGAAACCAAATATAAACCTATTGAATCTTGTTTTTCTAGATATTTTGTTTTATTTAACAATTCTTCTTTTGAAAAAGGCAGGTTTATCATAACTTTATCCAATGAAATCCAAATATTCTCATTGAATTGAAATTTTTTGAAACTTAACTGTTGTTTTTCTAAAGATTCTAAATCATCTATTTTCTCTGATTTAAAAAGCCGAATCAATTCTTTTTTATTAACAACTTTATGATCAAAATGGAGATATTTTATTTTTAAAAGCTCTTCATTAAGCTTAAAATTTTCTTTGTTATTCTCATAAAATAGGTCAATTTCCGAAGAAAAAATTACGGTATCTAATTGTTGATTGATCAACATTTCTTTATAATTGTTTATTAAAAGACTTTCTCGATAATCATTTACAAGCGTATTGATTTCGTTTGTTGCTTCTAAAGAATTGTTTTTTTCTGCTTTATTTAATAATAATTTTTTTAACGCCCAATTATTTATAAAACTTCTAACCAAAAGAATACTGTCATTTTTACTAATTTTTTCGGGCAAAAATGCTTTAATATCATCTTTAAACAATTTTTCATTGTTGACAATTGCAACAACTTCTTGTGATTCTTCTTCTTTACTTCTAAAATCAAAGTAATTGCAAGAAGTAAAAAAAAGAATTAAAAAAATTAAATAAGAGGTGTATTTCACTATTTTTTGTTATAAAAATTTATGAGATTTTTCAATTGTCTCTTATCAATTTCGATAATCGTATTTTTTCTTAAATCTGCAATCCAATTTTGTTCGAGAAAATTTTGATAATCATTCATCACTTCACCTTTTATTTTTGAAAAATCTTTGGTTTCATATTTACTGATATTATCATCAAAAAAACTTTTCAATCCCAAGGTATCTTTGGTAGATTTTTCCCAAATTTTTTGTTGCATCAATTCAAACAATAGCAATCCATCTTTATATTCTTGCAAAGTATTTGCAAATTCAGGAGCTGATTTTTCAAGATTATTTTTGTAATAAGACAATATTTCATCGTTTTTAAAATCCTCAAAAAATTCAAAAATAGCTTTTCCTGATCTAAATTTGATATAATTCACGAAATCTTCCTGAGAAAGGCTATAATCATTGATTTTTAAAATCTCGGTTTGAAGAGAATCTTTTGCAATATTTCTAATATTTGGAATATCAAAAATCATTTTTGCAGCTTCATTTTCAACAATTGTATATTTTTTTTCTAATTTTTGAATCACTGCTTTTTGGGATAATTGCGCTCTTTCGTCCGAACGAACTTTTTGAATCAATTCTTGTTTTAAGTTTTCAAAAGATTCTACTGGGTATTTTTTAATCAATTGAATAATATGCCAACCAAATCTTGTTTGAAATGGCTTGGAATAAGATTCTTCTTTTTCTAGGCTAAAAGCAACATCTTCAAATGGTTGCACCATCATTCCTTTACCAAATTTTCTTAAAACACCACCTTTTGATTTTGTTTCGGAATCATCAGAATATTTTCTGGCAAGCGTCTTAAATTGTTGGTCTTTTTGAAGTTTGTCATAAATTTCAAAAACCAATTTTTTCCCTGTTTCTGTGGTATCTGAGATTAAAATATGAGCAACTTCAACTTCACCTTTTGAAACTCGCATTGAATCAACTTTCAAAATATGATACCCAAATCTTGTTTTAAAAGGTGTTGAAACAGCACCAACTTTCGTATTGTAAGCTGATTCTTCAAAAGGAAAAACCATTCTAAACGCAGAAAAATACCCCAAATTTCCTTTGTTTCCTACTCTGCCTGATTGAGGATCTCCTTTCGCAGAAGGATCTTCAGAAAATTCTACCGCCATTTTCTCAAAATCTTCTCCATTTTTAATCTTATTTCTTATGAAATTTATTTTTTCGAATGCTTTTAAAGTGTCCTTTGGAGTAGGAACTGATGGTGTTCTTACAAGTATATGTTTGGCTTTTACTTCATTTTTTGTTCTAAAATAAGCGTCTTTTACCAATTTATTGATGTAAACAGAATCTTGCATGAAAGGGACTGCTAGTTGATTTCTATACGTCTCAATTTCTTTTTTGTATGATGGCAAAGTGTCTAATTGAATTTTGTATGCTTCTTTAACTTTTAAACGATAATTGATATACAATTCAATGTTTCTCTGAACATCTTTTTCATCCTCATTATCAATGGCGTCTAAATTTTTTTCATAAACTCTTTTAAAATCAGAAATCAACACTTTTTCATCTCCAATTGTCATCAAAACTTTGTGATTTTTTTGCGAAAAAACCACACTTGACAAACATAATAATCCAACTAAAATTATTTTTTTCATAAATTTTATAATGATATAATTCCTTTTATTCTTTCAGCTTTTTGATAAAATTCAATAACGCTATCAGCACTTTCAATGTTTAGAACGATTGAAACACTCACATATTTTCCGGTTTTCGATTTTTTTGTATTGATAACTGCTCCCATATTATTAAACAGATTCTCAACTTCATTCACTTGATTTTCATCAGAGGGAACAATGAACTTAAACAAATAATCTGAAGGAAACTCAGTGGTATCCTCCAAACGGTATTTTAATTTTGTATAAAAAACATTTTTATCTTCCATTGTTTTGTTTTTCATTTAAAAATAGCAAGCCACAAAATTACATTAAAAACTTAGTTTTATAATACGAATGGTATATTTTTGTAAAATCAAAAATTGTAAAAAGCAATCAAAATTAACTAAGACTCAAAAAAATTGCAAAAAAAACCACTTAAAATTGTGTTAATTGGAGGACCTGCAACTGGAAAATCAACAGTTTTAGAGGTTTTAAAAACGAAAAAATTTCATTGTTTCGATGAAATTTCAAGAGAAGTTATTTTAAATGCTCAAAAAAATGGCATAGAACAACTTTTTTTGATTGAGCCATTACTTTTTAGTGAAATGCTTCTTAAAGGAAGAGAGCAGCAATATTTAGAAGCAGAAAAATCATTAAAAGATGTCGTTTTTTTTGACAGAGGAATCCCTGATATAAAAGCATATTTAGACTATTTTAAATCAGATTATCCAGCGGTTTTTAAAGAAAAATGTGGTGTGTTTTCTTATGACTATATTTTTCATTTTGCACCTTGGAAAACAATTCATACCACTGATAATGAGCGCTATGAATCATTTAAAGAATCCGTTTTAATTGATCAATATATCAAAAAAACCTACACGGATTTAGGGTATAAAATCATCAATGTTCCTTTTGGAAATTTGGAAGAACGCTGTCAGTTTATTTTGAATTTTTTGTCCTTAAATAATGAATGAAGCCACTAAAATCTTAAAAGAATACTGGAATTTCTCTTCATTTATTACTCCTCAAGAAGAAATCATACAAGCTGTTTTAGAAAAAAAAGATGTAATTGCACTTTTGCCAACTGGAGGAGGAAAATCAATTTGTTTTCAGCTTCCTGCAATGATGAGAGAAGGGGTTTGTTTGGTGATATCTCCCTTAATTTCCTTGATCCAAGACCAAGTTGAAAATTTAAAAAAGCGAGGAATCAAAGCTACTTCAATACAATCTGGTGTTTCAGAAAACGAAATTTTAATACTTTTTGACAATATCAAATTTGGTAATTATAAATTTTTATACATTTCTCCTGAAAGGCTTCAAAGTTCATTAATTCAAGAAAAAATAAAACAATTAAAAATAAGTTTTGTGGCTGTTGATGAAGCACATTGCATCTCAGAGTGGGGACATGATTTTAGGCCTGCTTTTAGAAATATTACCATTTTGAGGACACTAATTCCTGAATTGCATTTTATTGCGTTAACAGCAACTGCAAATAAAAGAGTGCTTTTGGATATTGAAAAAAGTTTGGATTTGAAAGACACCAAAGTTTTTAAAAAGAGTTTTTTTAAAGAACATTTGGCTTATCAAATTTTCAATGTCGAAGATAAATTATTGAAACTAAAACAGATTTTTTCAAAAACTAAAACGCCAGGAATTGTATATGTAAATTCGAGAAAAAAAACAGTGCAAATTGCTCAGTTTTTAAATTCAAATAATTTTAAAAGCAGTTTTTATCATGGTGGCTTAACCACTTTAGAAAAAGAAAATGCTTTTGAAAATTGGATGAAAGAAAAAACACCAATCATGGTAGCAACCAATGCCTTTGGAATGGGAATTGACAAAGAAAATGTGGGTATTGTCATTCATTTTGACATTCCATATAGCATAGAAAATTATATTCAAGAAGCAGGAAGAGCAGGAAGAAATCAAAAAAAAGCATTTGCGGTTTTATTGAAAAATGACAATGATATTTCCAATCAAATTGAATATGAAAAAAAAACACTTCCAAGCTTGAAAGAAGTGAAAGAAATTCACAAAAAATTGTATCAATATTTTAGAATTGCTTTGAGTGAAATTCCTGAAAATTCAGTTGGTTTTAATCTCTTAGAATTTTCAAAAATCTATGATTTTTCGGTTTCAAAAGTAGATGCAGTTTTGCGAATTTTAGCAAATAATTCTATCATAGAAATAACAAATACTTACAATAAAAAATCAAGTATTATTTTTCATGAAACAAGTAAAAATATCACTTTATACGCTATCAATAATAGCTATTTAAAAAACTTTATTAATTCAATACTTAGAACTTATACTGGTTTATTTGAACAAGAAGTAAAAATAGATGAATTTCTACTTGCCAAGAAAAATAACACGACTTCAAAACAAGTAATTGGCTACTTAAATCAGCTGGAAAAAGACGGCATTTTGAGTTACAACAGAGTGCATACAGATGCAGAAATTCGGTTTTTGATTCCAAGAGAAGATGATAAAACCATCAATTTTTACTCAAAAGAAATCACCCAATTTTTAAAGCAAAAAGAAAAAAAATCAATAGATTTTTTACGTTTTATCCAGAACAATTCAGTTTGCAGAAGCATCCAAATTTTGAATTATTTTGATGAAAAATCAACCAAAAAATGTGGTATTTGTGACGTCTGTTTATCCGAAAAAAAACCTCAAAAAAAAGATATTATTTCTGAAATATTAATCTTACTAAATGAAAAAGGAAAGTTGTCTTCGCAAGAAATAAATCATTTTTTAAATTTCAATGAAAAAGACATATTAATACATTTACAACAATTAATTAGTAAAAATAAAATCACCATCAACAACCAAAATAAGTATCAAAAAAAATAAAAATTATGAGTCAATTAAGAATCGTTTTTATGGGCACTCCAGATTTTGCCGAAGCAATTTTAAAAAATTTGGTTGATAAAAAATATACAGTTGTTGGTGTAATAACTGCTGCCGATAAACCAGCCGGAAGAGGATTAAAATTGCAAGAATCTGCTGTTAAAAAATATGCAAAATCTCAAAATATTCCAACATTACAACCCAAAAATTTAAAAAATGAAGAATTTTTAAAAGCATTAAAAGCATTAAATGCGGATGTTCAAATTGTGGTTGCTTTTAGAATGTTGCCCAAAGAAGTTTGGCAAATGCCAAAGTTCGGAACTTTTAATTTGCATGCTTCGCTATTACCAGATTATAGAGGCGCAGCCCCAATTCATTGGGCAATAATTAATGGAGAAACAAAAACTGGTGTCACAACATTTTTTATTGATGATACAATTGATACTGGAGAAATCATTCTAAAAAATGAAGTTGCGATTGGTGATGACGAAATTGTTGGCACTTTACATGATAAATTAATGATTTCAGGCGCACAATTAGTTGCCCAAACTGTAGATTGTATTGAAAAAGGAACTGTAAAAACAACCAAACAACCAAACTCAGAGCAAAAAGAAGCTCCAAAATTATCCCCAGAAAATACAAAAATTGATTGGGACGAGTCTTTGGAAAAAGTGTACAACAAAATTCGTGGATTAAACCCATTTCCTGCAGCTTGGACAACAATTCAAACTAATGGAGAAGAAATTTCAGCCAAAATATATGCTGTAAAAAAAGAAGAAAAAAGTCATTCTTTATTATCAGGAAAAATTTTATCAACCAAAAAAGAATTTAAAGTTGCCGTAAAAAATGGTTTCATTCATATTTTAGAAATAAAACTTGCTGGAAAGAGGTTGATGGACACCAAAAGTTTGTTGAATGGATTTTCGTTTTCAAAAGATTCTAAAATGCTTTAACCTCATTATTGATAAGGTTTTTGTGGATTTTTGAATATTTCAAAGTTCTTTATTAACAATTTGAAGGTATTTATCAACAAAACAATGTTTTTTTTGTTCGTAAATTTGCGCAAACCCTTAATACGACTATATTTGTTGAGCTCACAAGGCATGAAAATAATATTCAATTAATTTAAAATCTATTTATTATGAACAAATCTGATTTAATCGATGCAATGGCTGCTGACGCAGGAATTTCTAAAGTAGCTGCAAAAGCAGCTTTGGAATCTTTTACTGACAATGTAACAGCTGCTTTGAAGGCTAAACAAAAAGTTGCATTAGTAGGTTTTGGTACTTTTTCAGTTTCTGAAAGAGCTGCAAGAACAGGCAGAAATCCTCAATCTAATGAAACAATCCAAATTCCTGCTAAAAATGTAGCAAAATTTAAAGCTGGAGCTGGATTAAGCGAAGCTGTAAACTAATTTTTTCGCATTTAAGTGTATAAAAAAACTCTCTTTTTTAGGAGGGTTTTTTTTATTCTATTATTTTTCATAAATTTACCTATGTCTTATCCAAAATTCCATAGAGGCAAACTTCTGATAGCTGAGCCTTCAATATTAAATGACATTTCATTTAACAGAGCAATTGTTTTTTTAACTGAACACACCAAAAATAACGCTGTCGGATTTATTTTTAATAGACCTTTAGAGTATTCAATTAATGATTTATTGCCCGATGTAAATTGCGATTTTACAATTTATCAGGGAGGTCCTGTTGAGCAAGATAATTTATATTTTGTGCACAGAGTTCCAAATATCATTTCAGATAGTATCGAAATTAGTAATGGCATTTTTTGGGGAGGAAATTTTGAATCCTTGAAAAACGCATTGAACAATAAATTAATTTCAGAAAATGACATTCGTTTCTTTTTAGGATACTCTGGATGGACAAAAAATCAATTAGAAAGAGAAATTAACTCAAAATCTTGGTTTCTCTCAGAAAATGATTATGAAAACATCTTTGCCATCAACGAAGAAACACTTTGGAGAGAAAAACTATTGCAAAAAGGCGGAAATTATAAACTTTGGGCAAATGCACCAAGTGATATTCAATTGAATTAAGCTGTTGTAATTTCTAAAACTTGTAAACTTTTTTCAATTTTTTCTGAAAAAGAAGTTCCAAAAGTTTTTTTCTTATAGTCTGTAACGGGTTGAATTCCAATAATTGCATTTGTAATAAAAACCTCATCAGCTTTCTGAATTTCAAAGTGAGAAATGTTGGTTTCTTCAATCATATATTCAGGATTTTTTTTGATTATTTCGATCACCTTTTTTCGAATAATCCCTCTGATACAACCTTCTGTTATTGCGGGTGTTTTAACAATATTACCTGTTAAAATAAAGATATTTCCATTCGCAACCTCTACTACTCCTTTGTTCTCATTGATCAAAACACAATTATCTAAGCCATTTTCTTTGGCATAAATACTTGCTAGAGTATTTAGCATTCTGTTGGTTGTTTTTATAGTGGATAATAATCCAGAATAATTGTAAAAATCTTTGTAAACATCTACTGAATAAGTCGATTTTGTTTGATAATTTAATTCACTAACTTCAATTAAAAAATCAACTTCATTGGAAATTGGTGTATAAAAACCACCATCTTTTCTGAAAACTGATAACCGAATTCTATAAAAAGGAACCTCATGGTGGGTTGAAATTGTTTTTAAAATTTCATGTTCAAGGTATTCCAACGTAAATGCCATCGGAATTTTCATACGTAAAATTCTCATTGAAGACATCAATCTAAAATAATGATCTTCCCAAAAAATCAACTTTGATTTTGTTGATTTTATTGTTTCAAACAACGCATCACCATATTTAAAACCTCTGTTTTGACAGGATAATTGTAAATTTTTTCCAACTAATAATTCACCATTAAAATTCAACATAAATTCTTTTTTAGAGGTGCAAAAATACCATAATTTAAAAAAATCAGCCTAAAAAAAAGCTAGCAAAAGACATGTTTTTAATATTAAAAAACAGAAATTATGCGCCAATTGTGTGCTTTAATTCTTCTATTTGATTTTCCCAAAGTTGTTTAGCTTCTTCAACGTCATCTTCATCATCAGCAAAATCAGTAATAACCAATGAAACATCATTTGTTAAAGGATGCACTTGAATTCGTATTTCAAAATAGCTTTCATCATCTTCACTTTCAAGCCATTTAAACCGAATTCTATCATCTGATTTTTTTAAAATTAACGCTGCTTCTTCCTCAACACCATCCCAGATAAAACTAAATATTTTACCTCTTGAATTTACTTTATCCGCAAACCACTCTTGCAAACTTGATGGTGTTGAAATGTATTGATACAACATGCTTGGCGACGCATGAATTGCCAACTCTAATTCAAATTTTACTTTATCCATTTAATATCACTTTGTCGGACAAGATACTTAATAATTCTATTTAAAAAAAATTAAAATCACTTATTGTGTATCTGCAAAAATGAAGTATATTTGCACCCTCAAATAATGGCGAGGTAGCTCAGTTGGTTAGAGCGCAGGATTCATAACCCTGAGGTCACGGGTTCAACTCCCGTCTTCGCTACAAAAAATCTCAAACTAAAAGTTGTTTGAGATTTTTTATTTTTACAGTAATTTTTTTTTCTCTCAATTATTGAATATTGATTTTCAAATGAGAGAAACCAGAATGATATTGATTAAATTTGTAAACTTTTTCTTGATAAGAAGCAGTAATTTTTTTAAAGTTTCATTTTATTTTCCAAAAAAGTTTTCATAAATTATAAAACGTTGTATTCTGCAAAACATCTTTAAATGATTCAAGAAATTCAGCTTCGTGTAAATCTTATTGAAGAGAGAAAAAAGGATATTCTTTTATTTAAATCAGCAGTTGCTCTAGGAATTGACAAAAGCGAAATTTCTGCAGTAAAAGTTCTCAGAAAATCGATTGACGCCCGAAAAAAAGAAATTTTCATCAACTACAAAGTGGCTGTTTACATTGAAGAAGATATTTCGGAAAACCCAGCTTATACTTTTGATTATAAAGATGTTTCTAAAGCTAAAGAAATTCATATCATAGGATTTGGTCCTGCAGGAATGTTTGCAGCTTTGCGTTGTATAGAATTAGGATTCAAACCTGTGGTTTTAGAACGTGGGAAAAAAGTGCAAGAAAGACGCAGAGATATCAAAGCGATCAATCAAGATCATATTGTTGATGAAAATTCAAATTACTGTTTTGGCGAAGGTGGTGCAGGCACCTATTCTGATGGGAAATTATATACTCGAAGTTTAAAACGTGGAGATGTCAGAAGAATTTTTGAAAATTTGGTGTTTCATGGAGCTACTGAGCAAATCTTAATTGACGCTCATCCTCATATTGGTACCAATAAACTCCCGAAAATCGTAGAAAATATTCGTGAAACGATTTTACAGTTTGGTGGCGAAATTCATTTTGAATCAAAAGTTACTGATTTTGTCATTAAAAATAACCAAATAAAAGCCATTCAACTAAAAAATGGTTCTGAAATGACTGTAAACGCCGTTATTTTAGCAACTGGTCATTCTGCCAGAGATATTTATGAATTGCTTCACAAAAAAGAAATCACAATTAAAGCAAAATCATTTGCAATGGGTGTTCGTGTTGAACATCCTCAAGAGATTATTGACCAAATTCAATATCATTGCAAAGGCGAAAGAGATGAATTATTGCCTGCTGCAGCCTATAGTTTGGTAAATCAAATAAATAACAGAGGCGTATATTCTTTTTGTATGTGTCCAGGCGGATTTATTGTTCCTGCAGCCACCGCAAGTGGTGAAGTTGTTGTGAACGGAATGTCACCAAGCAAACGAAATAATAAGTTTGCCAACTCGGGAATTGTTGTTGAAATCAACGCCGATAAAGACCTCGCTAAGTATGAACGGTTTAGGGCTTTGAAAGGTTTAGAATACCAAAAAGACCTTGAAAAAACTTCTTTTTTTGCTGGTGGAAGAACGCAAACTGCACCAGCACAAAGGTTGGTTGATTTTGTTGTGGGTAAACTTTCTACTGATTTAAACGACAGTTCTTATCAACCCGGATTAAATTCAGCACCTCTCCATTCACTTTTACCCTCTGCAATTGGCAGCAGATTGCGGAAAGGGTTTGCCGAATTTGGAAAAAAAATGCACGGATATTACACAAACGAAGCAAATATTGTTGGCGTAGAATCGAGAACTTCGTCTCCAGTAAATATCCCCAGAAAACAAGATTTAGAACATCCTGAAATTGCTGGATTATTTCCTTGTGGTGAAGGTGGTGGTTATGCAGGAGGCATTGTTTCAGCAGCTATGGATGGAGAAAGATGTGCTGAAGCTGCAATTTCAAAATTGTAAAACATTTTTTAAATTAATCAATTAGTATTTCTACATTTACCGCAACACGAAAATACACATGAAATTAACTATTGGCAGAATTGACAAAGCCGATTTTAGAGAATTTGCGCTTTATGATATTGATGTAAAAATAGATTCTGGAGCCTACACCTCCTCTATTCATTGTTCTGACATCAAAGAAGTTTCTATAAATGGAGAAAATTTTATTACGTTTACGCTTTTAGATCCTGAACATCCCTTTTATAATAATAAAGAATACAGCACGAAAAATTATGCTATAAAATTCATAAAAAGTTCAAATGGCATCACCCAAAAAAGGTATTTAATACGAACTGAAATTTTTATATTTAACACTTCGTATCCCATACATTTAACATTAAGCGAACGTAAAGACATGAAATTTCCAATATTATTGGGTAGAAAATTTTTAAACAAACAATTTGTGATTGATACTTCAAGAACAAACATATCTTATAAACAAAAACAAAAAAAACTATGAAAATAGTAATCCTTTCTCGTAATCCTAAGCTATACTCTACTCGAAGACTCGTTGAAGCCGCTGAAAAACGAAAACATGAAGTGATTGTGGTTGATCACCTAAAATGCAACATCGAGATTGAAAGAAAAGCTCCAAAAATCTTTTACAAAGGTGAATATTTAGAAAATGTAGATGCAATTATCCCTAGAATTGGGGCTTCTGTAACTTTTTATGGAACTGCTGTTGTTCGACAATTTGAAATGATGAAAGTGGTCACTTGTGTTTCTTCTCAAGGCTTGACAAGGTCTAGAGACAAATTAAGCAGTTTACAAATTTTAGCAAGAGCTGGAGTGGGATTGCCAAAAACTGTTTTCACTAATTATACCAAAGAAGTAGATCACTTAATAAATTCAGTTGGTGGCGCACCTTTGGTTTTAAAACTATTAGAGGGAACTCAAGGTTTGGGTGTGGTTTTGGCGGAAACTAATAATGCTGCAACTTCTGTTTTAGAAGCATTTAATGGTTTGGGAGCAAGAGTAATTGCGCAAGAATTTGTGAAAGAGGCTGGTGGTGCAGATATCAGAGCTTTTGTTGTTGATGGAAAAGTGGTTGGCGCAATGAAAAGACAGGGAAAAGAAGGCGAATTTCGTTCTAACTTGCACAGAGGTGGCAATGCAACTGTGATTGAATTGACAGATGAAGAGGAAAAAACTGCCTTGAAAGCTGTAAAAGCAATGGGATTAGGGGTTGCAGGTGTTGATATGTTGCAATCCTCTAAAGGCCCTTTAGTTTTAGAAGTAAATTCATCTCCTGGTTTGGAAGGAATTGAAAAAGCTACTGGAAAAAACATTGCCAAAGAAATTATCAGATATTTAGAAATTCATGTTGAGTAAACCTTTTGTGCTTTTAGGCAAAGAAATTCCTGCGGGAAGTAGTGTTTTGCTCGATTTAGAAGTTGCCAAATTGCACACACGAACCACCGTAAAAGTTCCTGTCATTGTAAATCGTGCCAAAAAAGCGGGTCCAGTTGTGCTGTTATTGGCTGGTTTGCATGGAGATGAAGTAAATGGTGTGGCTATTATCAGAGAAATTATTGCACAAAAAATCAACAAACCAACAAAAGGAACTATCATTTGTATTCCTGTATTTAATATTTTTGGATATCTCATCCAAACTCGCGAATTTCCTGACGGAAGAGATTTAAACCGTGTTTTTCCTGGTTCTCCTAATGGCTCTTTAGCTAGTCAATTTGCCTTTCAATTCATTGAAAACATTGCTCCTTTTGTAGATTATATCATTGATTTTCATACTGGTGGTGGTGATAAAGACAATATGCCACAAATTCGCTGTCATGAAGATGAAGCCGAAACCATGAAATTGGCAGAAATTTTCAATCCTCCTTTTATCATTCATTCGAATTATATCCCAAAGTCTTTACGCGAAACTTTACGAAAAATGAACAAAACCGTGTTGTTATTTGAAGGCGGGAAATCTAAAAACTTAGCACCAAAAGTGATTGCCCATGGTGTTAGAGGGGCAAAAAATATATTGATTCATTTAGGTTTGATTGAAGGAATTATTGAAGAAACAGTTACTCCAATCCATATCAAAAAAACAAAATGGTTGAGAGCTCCCTTTTCAGGAATGCTTAAATTGAATGTCAAAAACGGAACTTATGTAAAGAAAAAGGAAGTTTTAGGCGTCATTCTAGACCCTTTTGGAGACTTCAAAAAGAAAGTATATGCTCCTTTTGACGGACATATTTTCTGCATCAATAAAACGCCAATCGTCAACAAAGGAGACGCTTTGTTTCATATAAGTAATGAAAGTGAAGAAGAAGTTTAGATTTCATAAATTCACAAAAAAGCATTACTTCATTTTTATTTTTTGGGCGTTTTAACGGGCTTTACGCTCCAATCTTTTTTGCTGCCAAAAAAGGCATCAAAAAAGGATTTCCACTGCAATCCCTAACGCAAATTCTGATTGATAGAAAATTTTGTTATTTTTATTTCAACATGTTTTCATAAACTTTTACTAGCACTTTAAACTTTTAATATTTTAAAAATAGCGTGCTTTTCCTGTTTCATTTTGGGCTATATTTTATAAATTGCCTGAAATTATTTGTCAACATATAATTGTTCTTCGAACTAAAAAAAACTCACTTATTAATGATTTTAAAATTAGAATTATTAGAGTACCAACAAACCGCTATCAAAACTGTAATTGATGTATTTGACGGTTCTATAAAAAACACTTTTGACAATGCTTCTGTTGATGGCATTCGTTCAAATGTTTGTTCGCTTACACCTGAACAAATAACCGAAAACATAAAAACTGTTTTAAAAGAAAACGCAATCAATGATGATGTTGCAAAGCTAACAGACGAGCAAGAATTAACCATTGAAATGGAAACAGGAACTGGTAAAACGCTTGTTTACATCAAAAGTATCTATGAGTTATTTAAGCATTACGGTTTTACTAAATTTATCATACTTGTACCATCAGTTGCCATTAGACAAGGTGTATTGAGTACGCTTTCTACATTTGAAAAACAACTGGAAGACATCTATGGATTTACACCAAAATCTTTTGAATACAATAGCAAAAAACTCAATAAAGTAACGCACTTTATTGAAGAACAACATCCTCAAATAATGGTAATGACTTTGGCTTCTTTTAACTCGGAAGACAAAATTTTGAACCAAGCAAAAAGAGAAGATCTTTTCGCAAATATTCCTTTCATTGATGCCATTGGAAGAACAAACCCAATCATCATCATGGACGAACCACAAGAAGGAATGGATACCGATAATTCCATTAAACAAATTGCCAAACTCAATCCGCTTTTTAAAATCAGATTTTCGGCCACTCATAAAGTTTCAAAAAATAAGATTTATCGCTTAACACCTTACGACAGTTACCAACAAGGATTAGTAAAGAAAATTGAAGTGCTGACTGTTACCGAGAAAAATGACGAAGCCACATTAAAATTGGAACTTTCTGAAACTAAAAATGTAAAGAATTCCATTCAAGTAAAAATTAAGGCTTGGCATCAGTCAGCAAGCGGAAAAATTGAATTCAAAGATTCTAAATGGTTGAAAGATGGCGATAATTTGGGTGAAGTTTCCAACAATCCTAGTTATCTCAATTACAAAATTGAACGTATTAAAAAGAGTTTAAGAACCCAAAAATGGTCGGTTGCATTTACCAATGGAACAGAAATTTTTGAAAAACAAACTTCTGGAAATATTCAAAGTATTTGGAACTTGCAGTTAGAATGGCTCATCATTAGGCACTTTACTAAAAAACAAAAACTACAAGAAAAAGGCATCAAATGCCTTTCGCTCATTTTTATTGACAAAGTAGCAAACTACATTAGCGAAGAACCCGTAATAAAGAACCTTTTCGTAGAAAAATACAAAGAACTTTATCCTGAATTTTACGACAATCAACAACCAAATGCAGCCCAAATTGATGCAATTCAAGGTTTTTATTTTGCTCAAACTGGTAAAGGAGAATATACAGACAATGAAAACTCAATGCGTAAAAACTCAGAGGTATTTGATGCCATTCTTAAAGACAAAAAAGAATTATTGAGTTTTGGAGATGCTGTAGCTAATAAAATTGAGTTTATTTTCTCGCACTCTGCCCTTGGTGTGGGTTGGGACAACCCAAATATTTTCAATATTGCAACACTTAGCAATTCCTATTCAGAAATTAAAAAAAGACAAGAAATTGGTCGTGGATTGCGTATTTGTGTCAATACAGATGGTCAACGTGTGTATGATAGTTTAACGGTTACAGATGATGAAAGAATCAATCAATTGACTATAATCCCTAATGAAAGTTACGAAACCTTTGTAACCCAATACCAAGAAGAAATAAAAGAAGTGTATGGCACTAAACAAGCTGGTGCAGGAATGACACACACGCACAAAGGGGAAAAGCAAAACCAAGTACATTTTAAGCGTAGTAAAAATGAAACCATCAATCAAGCATTCAAAAGGTTTTGGAGTGCTTTAGCCAAGAAAACAAACTACACCGTAAGTTTTGATGAACAAGCTTTAATCAAAAGAAGTATTGAAGCCTTAAACAAGATTGAAATTGCCGATTATGTAGCAGAAGTAAGCAGTCGTTCTATTGGTGCTATTTCAGAAGATGGTATCAAAGACCAATTCGGAGGTACAGAAAGTTACAAACTAAAAGCCAAGTACACCGCTTTAGATTTAGTAGAAGAAATTAGCGAAAACACAGGCATTAGCTACATTACAGCTTTCAAAATTGTCAATGAAATCAATTATGATTCTTTTGCCAAAAATCCACCACAATTTATTCAACAAGCTACTGCGTTCATAAAAAATATCGAATTGGAAGAAATGGTAAGAGGATTAAATTATCATTTGACAGATGAAACTTTTCCTTTTGACTTTGAGGATTTTATAAAGCAAGTGGAAGAGAAACAATACCGAGATACCCCAAAAAGAGGTTTTTATGATAGAATGTTGGTAGATAGTGATGTGGAAAGAACCTTTGCATTGGCAACAGACGAAGATGATGAAGTGATTTGTTTTATGAAACTCCCTGCTTATTATGAAATTCCTACCCCAATTGGCAATTACAATCCCGATTTTGGAATTGTCATGAAACGTAAACAATTGCGTGATGGAAAGGAAAGTGAATTTTATTTTGTGATTGAAACCAAAGGCACAAACGACATTAACGATAAAAAAGCACTCAAAGAAAGTGAAGTGTATAAAATCAATTGTGCTATGAAGCACTTTGCAACACTGGGCGTGGAAGTACAATACAAAGCACCTGTAAAAGAGTATCAATTTTTTAAAGAGGATGCCGTGAATTACATGAGTGATAAAACTGGGAAATAGGTTTAATTTATGGCAAAAAATAGTAAAATAGAAGTTTTAGGTACTGAAATAACAATTTCAAAACAAGAAGAAACGGAATATATTTCACTTACTGATATTGCTCGTCATAAAGATGGTGCAAATACAGATGCAATTATTCAAAATTGGTTGCGAAACAGAAATACCATAGAACTTTTAGGATTTTGGGAGTTAATGTATAACGCTAATTTTAAACCCCTCGAATTCGAGGGGTTTAGAAAACAAGCTGGACTAAATAGTTTTGTTTTAACACCAAAACGATGGATTGAAACAACAAATGCCATTGGAATAGTATCAAAATCCGGACGATATGGTGGAACTTTTGCTCATAAAGATATCGCCTTTGAATTTGCCTCTTGGATATCAATAGAGTTTAAGCTCTATATCATCAAAGAATATCAACGCCTCAAACAAGATGAAAGTGATCGTCTGAATTTGAATTGGAATCTACAACGCACCTTGTCTAAAGTAAATTACAAAATTCATACAGACGCTATCAAAGAGAATCTAATCCCTGTAGAACTAAGTAAAAGTCAAACATCCCTAATTTATGCCAATGAAGCCGACGTGCTCAATATGGCTCTTTTTGGGAAAACAGCTAAGCAGTGGCGAGATGAAAACATCAATGAAAAAGGTAATATTAGGGATATGGCCACCATTCAACAGTTGGTGGTTTTGTCTAATTTAGAAAGTATCAATGCTTTATTTATTAGTCAGGGTATTAAGCAACAAAACAGATTAGAGCAACTCAACGGAATTGCTATTTCGCAAATGAAATCGCTAATAAGTCACTCAACTATTAAAAACTTAAAATAGAACATCTTCCTGACGTCAGGAAAATGATAAAAATATAGAAATATGGAAGATACATTCAACCCAATAGAAAACATACAATCGCACGATTGGAATAAAGAACGTTTATTACAACTAAAAAACCTGATGCCCGATTTGTTTACCAATGACGGACAGCTCAACATCAACGAACTCAAAAAAGTAGTTGACCCCAGTTTAGTAACCGAAACCGAACGTTACGAATTCCGTTGGTTTGGCAAGAGCAATGCAAAGCGTGAAGCCTTTACGCCTACAGATGCCACTTTGGTGTATGACGAAAACCGAAGTGTAAATCCTGCCGAAAGCGAAAATATCATTATTGAAGGTGAAAATTTGGCGGTGCTCAAACTACTCAGCAACAGCTACCGTGAACAAGTAAAGTGCATTTATATTGACCCACCCTACAACACAGGAAAAGATTTTGTGTATTCTGATAAATTTAACCAAGACAAAAGAGAATATTGGGAAGATGCCGAAATGACTGAAAACGGCTATAAGATTGACAGCAATACAGAAACTGACGGACGTTTTCATTCAAACTGGCTCAATATGATGTATAGCCGATTGTTGATTGCTCGCCAGCTTTTAAAGAAAGAAGGAATAATTTTAATTTCCATTGATGATAACGAGGTACATCATCTTCGAAAAATATGTAACGAAGTTTTCGGTGAAGAAAATTTTGTTGGTATATTCTGTTGGAAGAACAAATATGGGGCAGGAGCAAAAACAAAAGGATTTATTGAAGTTCACGAATATATACTTTGTTATTCAAAAGAAATTATTGAAAATATTGAAGCTGTTTTAACTAAAGAGCAAGTAGCGGAATATGACAAAAGGAAAGATGAAAAATATTCTATTAGAGGTGGTTATGTGACACAACCTTTGATGACAAAAAGTATGGATGACCGTGATAACCTTAAATATAATATTGAGTACAATAATGAAGTTATTAAACCTAGGAAGCAATGGGTTTGGGAAGAATCAAGGTTGCTTGAAGCAATCAAAAATGATGAGGTAATTTTCAAAAAGAAAAAGGACGGAGAATATAGTGTAAGAAATAAAGTTTATTTAAAAGATGAAAAAGGAAATATCAGAAAAGGTAAACCCATAACTGTTCTGAATGGACCTTTTAATCAGGATGGTACTAAGGAAGTTGAGGCTTTAATAGGTGAGGGTATTTTTAGTTTTCCAAAACCAACAGCACTTTTAAAATACTTATTGTCTTTTACGATTAATGAGAAAGAAGATAATGATGCTATTTTTCTTGATTTTTTTGCAGGTTCTGGAGCACTGGGAGATGCAATAACATCTTTAAATTTGGATGGAGGCAACCGCAAATACATTTTAGTCCAACTGCCCGAATTAACAGACCCCAAAACCGAAGCGTACAAAGCAGGTTACAAAAAAATTAGCGACATCACTATAGAACGAAACAAACGTATTGTAGAAAAAATCATCAAAGAAAAGAAAGCAACTCAACCCGATTTATTTGAAGCAGAAGTTAATGAGCAAGAGCAATTAAAAGGGCTTGGTTTTAAAGTATTCAAACTGCAAAAATCCAATTTCCCGAGAGTAGCATATGCCCCCGACCCAGAGAAAACGCACGAAGAAAATGTAGAAGCACTCAAAAAATACATCCGTGATAAAGAAGCACAATTGATTTCGGCTTTCAACAAAGAAGAATTAATTACGGAGATTTTACTCAAAAATGGTTTTAAACTCAATTATACGTTAATCAAACAAGAGCAATTTACCAAAAACGAAATACTGTTTGCCACAGATGGCGACAAAGAAACCTTGGTTTGTTTAGATGGCGATTTGGCAGAAGAAACCGTAGAGCATTTTAAGAAAAACACCGAGCAAAAACTCATTGTGCTAGAACGTGCCTTAGACACCACCAAAAAATGGAATCTAAAACACTATATGAAGGATAATTTTAAAGCGTTTTAGATATGGCAGAAGAAACAAAATAGTGAATTTTCACCAATTTTAAGAAAAGGCGAAGCTATTTTGACAAGCGTAAATTTTCAAATGACAATTATTATGAAATTTGACGAACCTGATATAAAACCAGACTCAAGCCCCCCCAAGATTAAAATGAAATTTAATCTGTTGGGTGTAATTCAATTTTTTAAAAGTAAAAACCACATAGCAACATAGTTTTACTGTTTTTTTTAAGTCGTTTCACTCAATTTTAGAAAATTATAGCTATGTGATTCTCATTAATTGGGCTATCTCTAACTTTTTTCTATGTTTCTCCTATGTGGCTAAATAATAATATGTTCTTCCAAATTTATTTTTGTCTTAATTGCACCCAACGAGTGATATTCATTAAAAAATAAACGTTCACTGACTGAGATAAATAAATTTTTAATACATTTAAGCGTTTAAAATTGATTTAAAATTTCAACTTAGAATACGACAAAACCCCTAAAGAAGTAAAAAATTGCAAAAAAACACTTTATAAGGAATAAGAAACAAAAAAATTAGCTAGAAAAAAAACAACTATTTATGGAAAAAAGACACCCCTTTTCACAAAGGAATGTATGAAAAAAAGGTAGGAGTTCATCACCTATCCGTAGGAACGCACCACCCACTCGTAGGAAGGCATGCCCCACTCGTAGGAACACACCACCCAACCGTAGGAACGCACCACCCACTCGTAGGAACCCATCCCCTGCTCGTAGGAACGCACCACCCACACGTAGGAAAAGGCTACCCAACCGTAGGAATAGAAAAGGCAATCATCCGCAAGGAAATCGCAATAAAAAAAGTAGTTAACATTAAATACATTAAAAAGATGGCATCAAAAAGAAAGTTATCCGAAGTAGCCCAACTAGAGCAATATCGTATTGCACTAGAAAATGTCAGTTTACAACCAGAAATAGCGGCTATTATGGCTGAGTTTGGGTATGACGAAACAGTAATTACCGAAGGCAAAACACTGCTAAACGCAACCAGAGCAGCATTCGACTTCAATAAAAAAGAAGACGATGAAAGCACAGAAGCCTATGCAGATTTTTTTTCCTTAAAAGAAGAGCTCACTCAAAAGTTCATTCTCGATCGAAAAAAAGCAAAGGTGGTTTTTAAAAACGAACCCATTATTTTGAGCAAATTGGCAATCAACGGAAGCATACCTGATGCTTATATCAATTGGCTCGAAACCATCAAAAAGTTTTACTCGGAATCAAATGCAGATACTACTATCAAAACCAAATTGGCTCGGTTAAAAATCACCCCCGAAGATTTGACGGCAACACTGCAACAAATAGACAGTCTTGAAGCAAAAAGAACCGCCTATCTAAGGGAAAAAGGAGAAAGCCAAGACGCTACCAAGAAAAAAGATACCGCTTTTGGTAACCTAGAAAAATGGATGAGTGAGTTCTATGCAGTGGCAAAAATTGCCCTTATAGGTTCACCTCAATTATTAGAATCGATTGGTAAATTTGTAAGAAGTTAAGATACAGGTAAACTAGTTTTCAATAAATACATTTTAATAGCCCACGGTTTTGCTGTGGGCTTTTGTATTTTTAACCTTCATCACAAAAAATCCCAATAAAATCCTATCTTTATAGCTTAAAAGAAAATTTATGAGAACCGCACAAGAATATTTTGACGAATACGCACTAAGCCATCAAAACAAGACCAATATTGCCATTCATTATCTATGTGTTCCACTGATTTTCTTCAGTGTGATTGGCTTATTGATGAGTATTCCAACGACTTTTTTAGAGAATTTATTCGGATTGTACAATCCGTTGTTAGAAAATTGGGCAATAGTAATTGGAGCGTTGCTATCAATTTTCTATATGCGATTGGGCTTTTGGTATTTTGCACAAATGCTATTTGTCATCTTACTGTGTGTGGTGCTTAATTTTTGGTTGAGTAATCTCACAAACTTGCAGAATGCTTCTTTGTCAATTTTTATTATTGCTTGGCTTGGACAATTTTACGGCCATAGAGTAGAAGGCGTAAAACCCTCTTTTTTAAAGGATTTACAATTTTTATTGATTGGTCCATTGTGGGTGATTCAAAAAATTGGAGCTAAAAACTGAAAATTATTTACGATATTTACACATAAAATATAATGTTATGGCGACAGTAGATACCATAAGAAATGGACTTATAAACAAAATATTAGCGATTAAAAATAAAGATTTTTTAGTAGCACTTGACACCTTAATTTCATCAAGTGAGGCAACATCAACAATTGTAGAAATTTCCGAAGAACAAAAAATAATGTTGCAAATGAGCGATGAAGATATCAAAAATGGGAAACTAATTTCACAAGAGGCTATGGATAAAAGAAATTTAGAATGGCTAAACACATTGTAGTTTGGACAAAAACTGCTGACCTTCAATTTATTGGAATTTTAGAGTATTGGGTTCGTAGAAATAAATCAACCAAATTTTCAAAAAAACTCATACAATTAGTTTCTGAAAGAACAAATCAAATAGCGGAAAAACCATTTCTCTGCAAATCAACTGATTTTACAGATGTAAGAGTAGCTTCTCTGAGAAATTTCAGCATCTATTACAAAATTACTGATACACAAATCATCATCTCAGCATTTTGGGACAATCGTCAAGATTTTAAAAAACTTTTAGAATTGTTGCAAAACAAAAATAATCTATGAAATCAATCATTTCTTTCGAAGATTTTGAAAAAATTGACCTCCGAATGGGAACAATTATCGAAGTCAACGATTTTCCAAAAGCCAAAAAACCAGCGTATCAATTAACGATTGATTTTGGGGATTTAGGCATTAAAAAATCAAGTGCACAAATCACCAATTTATACTCAAAAAATGATTTATCAAACAGACAAGTGATTGCCATCGTGAATTTTAAACCAAGACAAATTGCCAATTTTATCAGTGAAGTGTTGGTTTTAGGCGTTTATAATGAAACTGGAAATGTGGTTTTGTTAAAAGCTTCTAAACCCATAAAAAATGGAGCATCAGTAAGCTAACTTTCAATTTTGATTATTGAATTTTGAATTATTTCTTTGGATTATTTAAGATAATCAAAGCACCAATAACTCCAGGAATCCAACCACAAAGCGTTAAAATAAAAATAATAGTAAATGAGCCACAACCCCTGTCAATCACTGCAAAAGGAGGAAAAAAAATCGCCAATAATACTCGTAGAATACTCATTTTTTAAAAGTTAGTTGTATTTTTAGAACGACCAAAGACCGAAATTGTTACGTTAAAAAAATATCGATCACTAAAAAATTCATTTATCATAGAATCAATAAAAATAGTAAAAAGCCGTTTATTACAAATTTTACTGCCTTTTTTATTCGGATATTTGTGAAATATAATTTTACTTTTTTAACACAAATGATTCTACAATCTGTTTTAGAAAACTTACACAAAACCCTTCAAGGTGAGGTGCTTTTTGACAATCTTCATAAAACCATTTACGCAACAGATGCCTCTGTGTATCGCAAAATTCCACTGGCAGTTGCGTTTCCAAAAAATGAAAATGATCTCAAAATTCTAATTGATTTCGCATCAAAAAACTCAATTACTTTAATTCCAAGAACTGCAGGAACTTCTTTGGCAGGTCAATGTGTTGGAGAAGGAATTGTAGTGGATGTTTCCAAATATTTTACCAAAATCATATATTTTGATGAAACTTCAAAAACAATTACTGTGCAACCAGGAATTGTTCGTGACGAACTGAATAACTATCTAAAACCATTTGGATTGTTTTTTGGACCAAACACTTCCACTTCAAACAGATGTATGATTGGAGGTATGGTTGGCAACAATTCATCAGGAAGTACCTCTATAAAATATGGGGTAACTCGTGATAAAGTGCTGAAAATTGAAGCCATTTTGAGTGATGGGACTTCAGCTACTTTTCAAGAAATAACTTCGGATGAATTTATAAAAAAAACCAAAGAAAATTCTTTAGAAGGAAACATTTATAAAACGATTTTTGAAGAACTATCTTCTGAAATCAATCAAAAAGAAATCAAAAAAGAATTTCCAAAGGAAACCATTCACAGAAGAAATACAGGCTATGCTGTTGATGAATTTTTGAAGTGTGATTTGTTTGGTGGCACAACACCAAGCATCAATATTGCAAAATTATTGACAGGAAGTGAAGGAACGTTAGCGTTTTCTACTGAAATTACCTTACAATTAGATGCACTTCCTCCAAAAGAAAGCATCATGGTTTGCTCTCATTTTACAAGCATTAATGAGAGTATGAAAGCCACTTTAATTGCCATGAAACACAATTTGTACAATTGTGAATTGATGGACAAAACCATTTTAGATTGTACCAAAAACAACCGTGAACAAACCAAAAATCGGTTTTTCTTACAAGGTGATCCTGAAGCTATTTTGATGTTGGAAGTTTCTTCAAATTCAATTGAAGAAACTGAAATTTTAGCTGACAAATTGATTGCAGACTTAGAAAAAAACAACTTCGGATTTTACCATCCAAAGGTTTATGGAGCTGATATCAATAAAGTTCATGAACTTAGAAAAGCGGGTTTGGGATTGTTGGGAAATATTGTTGGCGACATGAAAGCGGTGGCTTGTATTGAAGATACTGCTGTTGCTTTGGAAGATTTGCCAAATTATATCGAAGAATTTACACAAATGATGAATCGTTTTCAGCAAAATGCTGTGTATTATGCTCATGCAGGAGCTGGAGAAATTCATTTACGCCCAATTCTGAATTTAAAAAAGCCAGAAGATGTGGTGTTGTTTCGAAAAATAACAACTGAAACTGCACAATTAGTCAAAAAATACCAAGGTTCATTTAGTGGTGAACATGGAGATGGCATTGTGCGTGCTGAATTTATTCCTTTGATGATTGGCGAAAAGAATTATCAATTATTACGAAGAATCAAAAAAGCTTTTGATCCACAAAATGTTTTTAACCAAGGAAAAATTACAGATGCTTTTCCAATGGACAAAAGTTTACGCTATGAAGTGGATAGAAAAGAACCTGAAATCAATACAATTCAAGATTTTTCTGATAGTGAAGGAATTTTAAAATTAGCCGAAAAATGCAATGGTTCAGGAGATTGTAGAAAACCTGCTTCTGCTGGTGGAAGCATGTGCCCAAGTTATAGAGCTACCAAAAATGAAAAAGATACCACAAGAGCAAGAGCAAATGCGTTGCGTGATTTCTTAACAAATTCTGATGAAACTAACAAGTTTAATCACAAAGAATTAAAAGAGGTTTTTGACCTTTGTTTGAGTTGCAAAGCTTGCGCTTCTGAATGTCCAAGTAACGTGGATATTGCAACTATGAAAGCCGAATTTTTGTATCAATATCAAGAAACTAATGGGTATTCTTTTCGAAATTCACTGTTCGCAAATAATGTGAAATACAACAAAATAGGCAGTATTGCTCCTGCAATTACAAACCTTGTTTTGAATACCTCATTGACAAAATCTGTGATGGGAATTGCCCAACAAAGAAGTATTCCAAAATTGGCAAATACCACTTTTAGCAATTGGTTTGCGAAACAAAAAATAGTAAAAAAACAAAAAATAGTGTATCTATTTAATGATGAATTTACCAATTTTTATGATGTTGAAATTGGAAAAGACGCCATTTTTGTGTTGGAAAAATTGGGCTATGAAATCAAAATAGTTCATCACGCAGAAAGTGGTCGCAGTTTTATATCCAAAGGATTTTTGAAAGAAGCCAAAAAAGTATGTGACCAAAATATTGAAATTTTCAAAGATGTAATTACGGATAAAACCCCTTTGATTGGTATTGAACCTTCTGCAATTTTGACGTTTAGAGACGAATACATTCGCTTGGCAACTGATAAAAAATCCGCCGAAAACATCGCAAAAAACGCTTTTACTTTCGAAGAATTTTTAAGTAACGAATATCAAAAAAACAACATTGATGTTTCATTATTTACATCCGAAGAAAAAGAAATTAAGATTCATGGCCATTGTCATCAAAAAGCATTATCGAGCACACATGCAAGTTTTCAAATCTTGAATATTCCTACAAATTATAAGGTAACTATTTTAAATACTGGTTGTTGCGGAATGGCAGGTTCTTTTGGTTATGAAAAAGAACATTACGAAATCAGTATGCAAGTGGGTGAAGATACCTTGTTCCCCAAAATAAGAAATTGCGCTCCTGAAACCGAAATTGCAGCATCAGGAACAAGTTGCCGTCATCAAATTTATGACGGTACAAAACGAATAGCCAAACATCCAATAACGCTTTTAAAAGAAGCATTAATCTAAAAAATTATGAGCAAAAAATTCAAATATACAGCTGCCGAAAATCGCTACGAAAAAATGAACTTTAGAAGAACTGGAAAAAGTGGTTTACTATTACCAGAAATCTCTTTAGGATTGTGGCATAATTTTGGAAAAAATGATGATTTTTCAAATCAAAGAAATCTTTTAAAATGTGCTTTTGACAATGGAATTACCCATTTTGACTTGGCAAATAACTATGGTCCACCTCCAGGTTCTGCCGAAGAGAATTTTGGAAAAATCCTAAAAAAAGACTTCAAACAATACAGAGATGAACTGATTATTTCATCAAAAGCGGGTTATGGAATGTGGCCTGGACCTTATGGAGATTTGGGTTCAAAAAAGTTTTTGGTAGCTAGTTTAGACCAAAGTTTGCAACGAATGGGACTAGATTATGTGGATATTTTTTACCATCACAGACCAGATTATGACACACCTTTAGAAGAAACAATGGGCACTTTAGATTTGATGGTTCGTCAAGGAAAAGCGTTGTATATTGGAATTTCAAATTACCAACCTGAAAGAGCGGAAGCCGCTTTTAAAATTTTAAAAGATTTAGGCACACCTTGTTTGATTCATCAACCAAGATATAATTTATTTGACAGGTGGATTGAAAATGGATTGTTGGATTTGTTAGGAAATTCGGGTGTTGGCAGCATTTGTTTTTCACCTTTAGCACAAGGAATGTTGAGTAATAAATACATCAATGGTTTGCCAAAAGATTCAAGAGCGGTAAAAGACAGCCCTTTTTTAAGCGCAAATCAAGTTATAGAAATGTTGCCAAAAATTAAAGCGCTGAATGAAATTGCACAAAATAGAAATCAGAGTTTGGCGCAAATGGCAATAGCTTGGATTTTGAAAGATAACAGAATCACTTCTGTGTTAATTGGCGCAAGCAAAACTGAGCAAATTTTGGACAGTATAAAGGCTACTGAAAATACTCATTTTTCTGAGGAAGAGTTGAATAAAATTAGGCAAGTTATTGGGTAATTAAAAAATCTCACAGTTCCGATATTTAGAAACTTTTAAATATTACTTTAAATTAAAAAACTATGAAATCCATTATTATTATTTTTTTATTATTTTCATTTATTACATTTTCTCAAAACAAATCTGACGTTAGAAATACAAGCTGGGGAATGACAAAAAATGAAGTCATCAGTTCTGAATATCCACTAAAACCTAAAATTAAAGATGACGAAATTAGTTATGAAAATGTAGATATTGGGAATGGATATGAAGCAACTATTTTATATTTTTTTAAAAATGAAAGATTATCAAACATAACTTTTATTGTTCATGGTTCTGAATATTTAATAAATACGTGTGATAAAATTACACCATTCATTAATAAAGTTTCATCTGCTGAATATATTTTCAATGATTTAAAAAATAAGAATTATTTGTGTTCCCTAGGATGGAGATTAAGTAATGGTGATGGTAAGAGTCTTTACGATTATAAGGATAAAATAAAAGAATTAAGAAATTGTAACACAGAAACTAATACTTTAAAATTCATACAAGAAAAAGCAATAGAAAATAATTCATCAAGAATTTCTGTAAGTTTTGCAAATAAGCGTACTTTTTTAACTTTCACTTTTAATGAGCATCAAAATTCTCCTCATACTGATGAAATAAGAAAATTAGGAATTAATTCAAGATGTGATGGTTTTTTCTTTAATATTCGATTTTGGATGAAATATGAACCGAGTAATGAAGTTATGAATGAAACCAGTAAATCAAGATTTTAATTTTTTTCCAAACTACTTTTAATCATTTCAATTTTAGCCAAAGCATCAGCTTCTTTTTTACGTTCTAGTGCAAGTACTTGTTGAGGAGCATTTGAAACAAAACGTTCATTTGATAATTTTTGTTGCACACTTTTTAAGAATCCTTCAGCTCTTTGAAGTTCTTCATTTAGTTTAATTTTTTCTGCTTCAGCATCAATATTTTCTGCTGCAATTGGCACGAAATATTCATTTGATTTGACTCTAAATGAAGCTCCTTCCACTTTTTCTAAAACGTATTGAATCATAGAAGAATTGATGAGTTTTTGAATAACTGCATTAAAATTATCTAAATTTTTTTCGTTATTGATGACAAAAACTTCAATACTATCTTTGAAAGGAATGTTTTTATCTTTTCTGATAGTTCTAATTCCTGAGATAACTTCTGTTGCAAATTCAAATTGATTGATAATATTCATATCAAAATCTTTTTGAATAGGATATTTTGCAATAACCAACGCTTCTTTAGGAGTTCTTTCAGCAATGTGTTGCCAAATTTCTTCTGTCAAAAACGGCATAAATGGATGCAATATTTTCAGATTGTTTTCTAATACTTCAATTACTGAATTGAACGTTTTTTTGTCAATTGGTTGCTGATACCCAGGTTTTACAATTTCCAATAACCAAGATGAAAAATCGTCCATAATCAGTTTGTAAATTGCCATTAAAGCATCTGATAATCTGTACTTTGAAAAATGATCTTCAATTTCTGACAATACTTTTTGAAATTTTGCTTCATACCATTCCAATCCAATTTCTGCGGTTTTTGGTTGTTTTAAATTGGCATCAATTTCCCAACCTTTTATCAAACGAAAAGCATTCCAAATTTTATTGGCAAACGCTTTTCCTTGTTGGCATAATTCTTCATCAAACATCAAATCGTTTCCAGCAGCTGAACTTAACAACAAGCCAACTCTCACACCATCAGCTCCATAATCGTCAATTAATTTTAATGCATCAGGAGAATTTCCTAGTGATTTTGACATTTTTCTACGTTGTTTGTCACGAACCAAACCTGTCAAATATACGTTTTCAAACGGTTTTTTTCCTCTGTATTCATAGCCAGCAATAATCATTCTTGCTACCCAAAAGAATAAAATATCTGGACCTGTAACCAAATCATTGGTTGGATAATAATAGTTAATTTCTTCATTTTCAGGATTTCGAATTCCGTCAAAAACCGAAATTGGCCACAACCAAGATGAAAACCAGGTATCTAAAGCATCATTATCTTGCTTTAAATCTTGAATTGTGAGTGTTGAATTTTTAGTTTTTAGTTTTGCTAATTCAAGCGCTTTTTCAATAGATTCTGCCACAACAAAATCCTCTTTTCCTCCCGAAATTTCGGGACCAAAATAATACGCTGGAATTTGTTGTCCCCACCACAATTGTCGAGAAATATTCCAATCACGAATGTTTTCCATCCAATGACGATACGTGTTTTCAAACTTTTTTGGAACTAAATTAATTTCTGAATTTTCGCCCAAAACTGCATCAATAGCTGGTTTTGCTAATGCTTCCATTTTCAAAAACCATTGATCAGACAATCTAGGTTCAATCACAGCTTTGGTTCTTTCAGAAGTACCAACTTTATTGATATATTGTTCCGTTTTTAACAAACAACCTAGATTTTCTAATTCTTTGGTAACTTCTTTTCGAACTACAAAACGATCTTTTCCTTGATAATACAACCCAAATGAATTTAAAGTAGCATCATCATTAAAAATATCAATAATTTCTAATTGATGTTTTTCTCCCAAGGTTTTGTCATTTACATCATGAGCAGGTGTAACTTTTAAACAGCCAGTTCCGAATTCAATATCAACATATTCATCTTCAATAATTGGAATAATTCTATTGCAAATTGGCACAATCGCTTTTTTTCCTTTCAGATGAGCAAAACGTTCATCATTTGGATTGATACAAATAGCAGTATCTCCAAAAATGGTTTCAGGTCTTGTAGTTGCTATAGTTAACGTTTCTTGAGAATCAACAATTTTATAATTTATAAAATACAAATTCCCTTGTCTTTCCTCATAAATTACTTCTTCATCAGACAAAGTTGTTTTGGCTTCAGGATCCCAATTTACCATTCTAAAACCTCTGTAAATCAATCCTTTATTATATAAGTCCACAAAAACTTTGATAACGGATTCTGACATTGCAGGATCCATTGTAAACGCAGTTCTATCCCAATCGCAAGAGGCACCTACCTTTTTTAATTGCTCTAAAATAATGCCTCCATATTCATTTTTCCATTCCCAAGCATGAGCCAAAAATTCTTCGCGAGTCAAGTCATTTTTATTGATTCCTTGCTCTTTTAATTTCGCAACAACTTTTGCTTCAGTAGCAATAGAAGCATGATCCGTTCCAGGAACCCAACACGCATTTTTGCCCAACAAACGTGCACGTCTTATCAAAACATCTTGAATGGTATTGTTGAGCATGTGTCCCATATGCAAAACGCCAGTAACATTCGGAGGAGGAATCACAATCGTATAAGGCTCTCTTTCATCAGGAGTTGAATGAAAATAGTTGTTTTCAATCCAATATTGATACCATTTGCTTTCTACTTGGCTTGCATCATATTTTGATGGAATTGTCATTTTTTGGAATAATTTTTGAGATATAGTTCGCAAAAATACAATTATCTAATTTGTATAAAAAATTAGTAGTTCATTTTTTAAAACAAATATTATTTAATAATTTTACAGCAAATTTTAAAAACATGAAAACAATATTCTCATTTTTTGCAATCCTTTTTATTTCAATTTCAATTCACTCTCAAGAATTTAAGTTTGAAACAGAAACAATTGATTATGGTTCAGTTTCTCTAGGTTCAAACGGAGATAAGGTTTTCGTGTTTAAAAATATCGGGAATCAGCCTTTGATTATTTCAAATATTCAATCTTCTTGTGGTTGTACAGTGCCAAAAAAACCAGAAAAACCAATTATGCCTGGTGAAAAAGGTGAAATTAAAGTTTCTTATGATACCAAAAGAGTGGGGGGATTTTCGAAACAAATTACTATTTTTTCCAATGCTACTGACCCAAAAAAAGTAATCAGAATTAAAGGAATTGTAGAGCAAGCATCTTCTTTAGAAAAAGAGAAAAATATGCTTTCTAATTCAAAAAGTTAGACTAGATTTTTTGTTTTAGACGAAATTCAAAATTTAATTTTTGTCCATTTCTGTCTATTTGTAATTTTATTTTTTTGTGGTCATTTTCCTGAAATTTACTAACTATTTTGCTGAGATTAAAATTATGGACAGGAATTCCGTTGATACTCACAATGATATCATCACCCTTTAATCCAGCTTTATCCGAAGGAGAATTTTTTACCACACTTTTGATTTTAAAAGAAGGTTTAAATTTGTAAGAAAAGCTAGTCACAAAACTTATAGTACTATTAGTTTCAATATTTTGACTGTAACCATCTTTATAAGTTTTAGTTTCCTGTTCTCTAACCAATTGTTTTCCATTATAAACAACTTCCAAACCACTCATATTGTAATTGAATTTATCAGAAAAATTTTGGTTTTTTTTAAGAGTCAGTTTTTTATTTGGATAATCAATCCAAACATGAAATCTTCTCAAAATTCCGGCACCTAGACTTCCATTTCGTTCTTTGTAAATTCTGGCATTTAAAGTCGTTAATGAATCTAAAAACGAAACCGTTGGTTGATAAATTTCGTAAGAACCAACTTTAAATTTTGGAATTCTGCTTCTATTTCCATAAATCGTACCACTCAAACCTTCACCTAAAATATCGATGAAAAATTTTTTAGGAGTTTTGATGTTTTTTTCAGAATCTACAAAAAGCCAAAGAGCATCACTTCCACCAGAATCGATTAGCAAATTTACATCAGTTAATGAATTTCCAATAGTATCCAATTGAACTTTTGCTTTGATAAAAGGCTTTCTTCTAATGATTTGCATCGGAAATACTTCACATTTTTTACACTTTTTATAAACAAATGTTTCTGGTTTATAAAAAACAATTTTTTTAGTACTGTAATTTATTTTTAAAATAAAATTTTTTATCAAATCATGACCAATAATTCCATGAATTGTTGTGCCCATCTTGCTTGATAAATCAAAAAAATCTCTCAGGATAATATAAATTGATTCGTTTTCACTTTGAATATTTTGAATAGCAATTGTATTGTTTTGAGACAACAATGCTTCTACTGAATTTCCTTTTCCAAGTCCCTGAAGTTCAACTTTTTCAATATTTTTTAACCCAATTGTATCATTGTCAGAAAGATTAAACAAAATGGTTTTATTTGACCCAGAATCCAAAATAAAAGAAAGTTCTTTATTATTGATTTTTAAAGGAATAACGATTAAATTATGAATCAATTTAAAATCAACTTGCACCATTTTTTTACTTGGATTTAAAAATCGAAAACCCTCTTGCGCATTAAAATTTAATGACAAAATGATAAAAAAATGAACCAGAAAAAGTGTTTTAGGTTTCAGAAAAGAATATTTTTTAAATTAAAATTGAAAATACGAAATAAGAATTATTTGAACTATTTTTTATCAAATAATTAACCTTTAAAGAAATTGTATTAAAAAGCTCGTCATAAACATATATTTTGCAAATTTGCACTTTAAAAATTTTAACATTTTACTATGCCTTCAATATCCAAAAAAGGATTTCAAATGCCAGAATCTCCCATAAGAAAACTGGCTCCTTACGCTGAAAAAGCTTACGAACAAGGCAAAAAAGTGTACCATTTAAATATTGGTCAGCCTGACATCAAAACCCCTAAAATCGCATTGAATGCCATCAGCAATCATTCACTGGAAATCATTTCGTATTCAAGTTCAGATGGTTCAGAACAGTATAGAAAAAAAATTGCCAATTATTATAGCAAACATGATATTCAAGTAAATCATGATGAAATTATTGTAACAACAGGGGGTTCTGAAGCATTGCTTTTTGCCTTTGGAACCATTATGGATACTGATGATGAAGTGATTATTCCTGAACCTTTTTATGCGAATTTCAACGGATTTTCAGCTGCTTCTGGTGCGAATATTGTTCCTGTAATTTCAAAATTTGAAGACAATTTTGCATTGCCTCCTATTGAAGAATTTGAAAAATTAATTACTCCAAAAACAAAAGCAATTTTAATTTGTAATCCTGGAAATCCAACTGGGTATTTATACAGTAAAGAGGAAATTAAAAAATTAGCTGAAATTGTCATCAAACATGATTTATTTTTAATCGCAGATGAAGTTTATAGAGAATTTGTTTATGATGGAAATGAACATTATTCAATTTTACAAGAACCTAGTTTAGCTAATTATGCAATTATTATTGACTCAGTATCAAAAAGATACAGTATGTGTGGTGCGCGAATAGGTTATTTGGTTTCAAAAAATAAAGAAGTAATCAAAACGGCATTGAAATTTGCACAAACTCGTTTGAGTCCACCAACTTTAGCTCAAATTGCTTGTGAAGCAGCTTTGGATACGCCACAATCTTATTTTGAAGAAGTGAGAGAAGCTTATCAAAAAAGACGAAATGTGTTGATTGAAGGATTGCAAAAAATTGAAGGTGTAAAAGTGACAAAACCCAAAGGCGCATTTTATTGTATTGTTGAATTACCTGTAAAAAATGCTGATCATTTTGCACAATGGTTGTTAGCATCTTTTGATGTTGATGGAGAAACTGTCATGGTTGCGCCAGCTGCGGGTTTTTATTCAACGCCTAATGTTGGTTTAAACCAAATAAGAATTGCGTACGTTTTGAACGAAGAAAGTCTAAAAAAAGCAATCAATATTTTAGAGAAAGGATTAAAAATTTACAGAGATTAATTGACAATTTTAGAAAACATATCGCTCAAAAATTACAATACCTTTGGCATTTCTGTGAATGCAAAACGCTTTATTGAGATCAATTCTGTCGAGGAATTGCAAAAACTTTTATTGAAAGAAAAAGCACTGTTTTTACTTTCTGGCGGTAGCAATATGTTGCTTACAAAAGATATTGAAAAATTAGTTGCTCATATAAATATCAAAGGAATTTCAATTGAAAATGAAGATGAAAACATTGTTGAAGTTACCGTAAATGCAGGAGAAAATTGGCATGAATTTGTACTTTGGTGTGTGAATAAAAATTATGGGGGAATCGAAAATTTGTCGCTAATTCCAGGAAAAGTGGGCACTTGTCCAATTCAAAATATTGGCGCTTATGGCGTGGAAGTAAAAGATACCATTACAAAAGTTTCTGCCATTGAAATAAAAACTAGAAAAATAACATCATTCACAAATGAAGAATGTAAATTTGATTATAGAAATTCTATTTTCAAAAAAGAAACAAAAGACAACTATATCATCATTTCAGTTTCATTTAAATTGACAAAAAAACACCATGTTTTTCACACCTCTTATGGTGCCATTGAAACTGAATTGTCCTTGAAAAAAATCATAACACCGAATTTAAAAGACATTTCTGATGCAGTAATTGCCATTCGAAAATCAAAACTGCCTGATCCAAAAGAATTAGGAAATAGTGGCAGTTTTTTTAAAAATCCACTAATCAATGTCAAACATTTCGAAAAATTACAAAAAAGTTTACCAACAATTCCAAGTTATAAAATTTCAGAAAACGAGCTTAAAATTCCTGCTGGATGGCTTATAGAACATGCTGGTCTTAAAGGAAAAAGATTTGGGAATTGTGGTATTCACGAAAAACAAGCCTTGGTTTTGGTTAATTATGGTAATGCTTCTGGCATAGAAATCTTGAATTTGGCAAAAAAAATTCAGAAAATAATTTTAGAAACCTACGAAATTGTGTTGGAAATTGAAGTAAATATAGTTGAGTAAAAATATACATCTTTCAAAAAAGAGAACTACTCCTTTTTCTCCATCTACCTTATAATACGTATCTTTGTTGCAAAATAAATATTTATGAAATTACTTTTTCTTACTTTAGGATTATTAGGATTGGGTATTGCAGGAATTGCCATAAAAATTTGGGCAAAAAAAGACGGTAAATTTGCTGGAACTTGTGCAAGTCAAAATCCAATGTTAAATAAAGAGGGGATTGCTTGCGGTTTCTGCGGCAAAATGCCTGATCAATTTGATACTTGTAAAGAACCTCAACATAAATAAGACAATTTTATTGCAATGATTTTAACTGTAGTTTTCTACATTTTTGTTTTCTTTACTGCAATTCAAATCAGTTATTATTTATTATTTTCAAACATTCTTTTTCCAAATAAAAGAACATTTAAATTGCCTGAATTTCCAATATCAGTAATTATTTTTGTAAAAAACAGTGCTGAAAATCTTAGAAATTTTCTTCCTTCAATTTTAACTCAAAATTATCCAATCTTTGAGATTGTTCTGATTGATAACAATTCAACTGATAAAACACACAAAGTAATCAACTCTTTTGCTAAAAAACACCCAAATATCCACATCGTTAGTGTTGAAAATAACGAAGCTTTTTGGGGTAGTAAAAAATATGCGATGACTTTGGGAATAAAAGCCGCAAAATTCGAACACCTACTTTTTACAGAAGCAAATTGCAAACCTATTTCTGAACATTGGATTAGTGAAATGAGCAGGCAATTTTCAAAAGAAAAAACAATTGTTTTAGGATATTCTCGTTATAAGAAAGAAAAAAAAATTACGAACTTTTTAATTCGTTTTTACCATTTTTTAACCGCTATTCAATTGCTTAATTTTTCTAAAATAGGAATGCCTTTTATGGCTGATGGAAAAAATTTTGCTTACAAAAAAGAGGATTTTTACAGAGCAAAAGGTTTTATAAATCACATGAAACAAGAATTGGGTGAAGATGATTTATTTATCCAAGATGCTGCAAATAAAATAAATACAACGTATTGCATCAGTAAAAACAGCTTTGTTGAAACCACAAATTGTGACTTATTTACAGATTGGTTTTTTTTACAGAGAAAAAAAGTTTTTTTAAGAAAAAAATACCAACCAAAACACCGTTTTGTATTGAACTTGTTCACTATTTCAAAATTGTTTTTTTATGTTTTTGGAACTGTTCTATTATTCTTTTTTCCTTTTGAAATAATTCTCTCAATAATGTTTGTTTATTTTCTAACTCAATACATCATCGTTGGAATTTCGGCAAAAAGATTGGACGAAAAAAATCTCATTTACTTTTTACCTTTGCTAGATATTGTATTTTTATTGATTCAAATGAGTATATTTATGGCTAATTTGACTTCAAAACCATCTCATTGGAAATAGATTCTAAAAATCTTGAAATTCAAATATCAAAAGCCAAAAGCGGAAATCAAGCTGCTTTTCGGTTTTTGCTTGATACTTTTTGGGCTGCTGTTTATAATTTTCAATTAAAACGCACCAAAAACGAGAACGAATCTGAAGACATTACCATACAAACTTTTTCAAAAGCTTTTGACAAAATTGCCACTTTTGATGAAAAATATGTTTTTAAAACTTGGTTAATTACCATTTCTAAAAATGTGCATATTGACAATTTAAGAAAGCAAAATAGTTCATTATCAGTAAAAATTACCAAAGAACAGGATGAAAGGGTTCATTTAATTGCTGATGAAAATCCAACTCCCGAAGACACTATTATTGGAGAGCAAAATCTTGCTAAATTATTACGAGATATCAAGCAATTAAAACCTAAGTATCAAGAAGTTATTCAGTTGCGTTATTTTCAAGAATTGTCTTATAAAGAAATTTCAGAGCAACTTCAAGAACCAATTAGCAATGTAAAAGTGAAATTATTGCGTGCCAAAAAACTATTAGCGGAGATTATAAAAAAATCTTAAATGAAAAAATCAATTTTACAATCTTTTGGTCCAGGATTGTTATTTGCAGGCGCTGCAATTGGCGTTTCACATTTAGTGCAATCCACAAGAGCTGGAGCAGATTTTGGTTTTGGATTGATGTGGGCACTATTTTTAGTACACCTTTTTAAATATCCTTTTTTTCAATTCGGACCAAGATATGCAGCTGCAACTGGAGAAACTTTGTTGGATGGTTATCGAAAAATGGGGAAATCTGTACTTGTGGTTTATTATGTTTTGAACTTTGCAACCATGTTTACAATTCAAGCTGCTGTTACAATTGTGACTGCTGGTTTGGCTTCACAGCTATTTGGTTTTACAAATAATTTAGTGATTTGGTCATCTGTAATATTAATTATCAGTATTTTAATACTAGTAATTGGAAAATATAAACTGTTGGATAATTTGATGAAATTTATTGTTATTATTCTAACTATCAGTACAATATTTGCAGTTTTTGTTGCTATTTTTAATTCAAATGAAACTTTTGAAATTACTCAAATATTTCCATCAGAAACTCTAGAAATTACTTTTTTAATTGCTTTTTTAGGTTGGATGCCTGCTCCTGTTGATGTTTCTATTTGGCATTCCATTTGGTCAGTAGAAAAAAATAAAACATCGGTTTCAAGAACAACTGCAAAAGAAGCTATTTTTGATTTTAATGTTGGTTATATTGGAACCCTGTTTATGGGAATTTGTTTTATTGCTTTAGGAGCTTTAGTCATGTTTAAATCGGGAGCAACTTTCTCAAATAAAGGCACTGAATTTGCTTCACAACTCATCCATTTATATACCAAAAACTTAGGAAATTTTTCTTATATTTTTATTGCAGTTGCTGCATTTACAACCATGTTTAGCACTACAATAACGACACTTGATGCCTCTCCAAGAGCAATGACCATTTCCACAGAACTATTATTTGACCGAAAAACAATTTTCAATTATTGGTTTTGGATTGTTTTTTTATTGATTGGAACGTTTATTATTTTGCAATTTTTCATCGGAGAAATGGGCGGTTTGGTAAAATTAGCAACAATTTTATCTTTCTTGACAGCGCCATTTTATGCGATTTTAAATTATTTATTAATCACAGGAAAACATACACCAAAAGAACATCATCCAACGTTTTTTTTAAAGCTACTAAGTTTGATGGGAATTCTATTTTTAGTTACCTTTAGTATTTGGTTTTTAACAAGTATTTAATTCATTTCTTTGTAAATTTGTATTTTTAAAAGAATTTTAATGGCGATAGAAAATTTAGTACTACCTGAGAGACAAAAAAAACCAAATTGGTTGCGTGTAAAACTTCCTGTTGGAAAAAAATATACTGAACTTAGAGGACTTGTTGATAAATATAAATTAAACACTATTTGCACTAGTGGAAGTTGTCCAAATATGGGAGAATGTTGGGGAGAAGGCACTGCAACTTTCATGATACTTGGAAATATTTGCACACGTTCTTGCGGATTTTGTGGCGTTAAAACTGGACGACCAGAAACAGTTGAATGGGATGAACCCGAAAAAGTGGCACAATCCATAAAAATAATGGGCATCAAACATGCAGTGATTACTTCTGTTGACAGAGATGATTTAAAAGATGGTGGTTCCATTATTTGGGCAGAAACTATTGAGGCAATTAGAAGAGCAAATCCCACTACAACTCTCGAAACTTTAATTCCTGATTTCCAAGGAAATACCTCTCAAATTGACCGAATTATTGAAGTGCATCCTGAAGTGGTTTCTCATAACATGGAAACTGTAAGAAGATTGACAAGAGAAGTTCGAATTCAAGCAAAATATGATCGAAGTTTGGGGGTTTTAAAATATCTGAAAGAAAAAGGGATGAGAACCAAAACTGGTTTGATGCTTGGTTTGGGTGAAACCGAAGATGAAGTGATTGAAACTATGAGAGATTTACAAGCTGTTGGTTTAGATGTTTTGACGATTGGACAATATTTACAACCTTCCAAAAATCACCTGCCAGTAAAAGAATTTATCACTCCTGAGCAATTTAAAAAATATGAAACTATTGGATTAGAAATGGGTTTTATGTACGTTGAAAGTGGGGCTTTGGTTCGTTCTTCTTACAAAGCGCACAAACACGCAAAATAATTATAAAATTCTAATATTTTTTCCAATCAAATAGATTTTGGCATGATGATTGACTTTATTTAAAAGAAATCTTCTTAAAGCTTTCATTGTGTAAATTATTTGAATTAGTTGATCTTAAAGACTGTTTTTCGGAACAGTCTTTTTTGCTTTAAAAAAAGGAATCGCCTAAAACAGCGTTTTAGACGATATCCCGAATCCAATTTATAAGTCCCCCAACTTATAAATCTTTTGTATTTGCAATACATTTCAAAGATACATTGGCAACTGAAAAATTATTCTAAAATTCGTCAAGTTGTATAAAAACATCGTTCAAAGAATTCACTTGATTGTTTGGTTTACTATTTCTTTAAAAGTATAGTGTTGAAAAAGTCTTCAAAATTTAAAACAAAAAAAATCGTTTGAAAATTTCTTCTCAAACGATTCAACATTTCAAAAAATTATAAATCCCCCAACTTATAAATGTATATTTGAAATTAATTATACATCAAAAATATGGGAGATATTAAACCCAATTTTTGTGTTTTCGTTGAATGTGAAATAAAAATCGATGAATGAATATTTAAAATCGATAAAATGATTTTGCAGCCTTTAAAATTAAATATTTATTTAATCAAGCAAATTTAATTGATTTTGATGGGTTTATTTTTGCCACAATAAATGATGGAATAATCAACATCAAAAAACAACAAATTAAAGTACCAATATTTAACAATATCAATGTTAAAAATGAAATCGAAACAGGCATTGTTGCTACATAATAAGTTTCTGGATTTAATGTTATCACTTTAAAAAAATGTTGAATTCCAATGAGTGACAATCCAATTAAATTCCCCCAAAATAGCCCTTTTAAAATCAAGGTTGAAGCATTGTATAAAAAGATTTTTTGAATACTATAATTGTTGCTTCCTAAAGCTTTTAAGATTCCAATCATTTGAACTCTTTCAAGAATCAAAACCAACAATGCAGTAATCATATTAATACCAGCAATCAAAATCATAATCGCAATAATAAACCACACATTGTTATCAAAAAGTTGAATCCATTCGAAAATACTTGGATACATTTCAACAATGGTTTTACTGTTCAGAGTAGAATCAATTTCGCTGTAAATTTGTTCTCCTTTTATTGAAATTTCTTCAAAATTTTCTAAAATAATTTCAAATCCACCAATTTCATTTTCACTCCAATTATTGAGATTTTGAACTTCTTTAATATCACCAATCATCATATTTTTATCAAACTGTGCAAAACCTGTGTTATAAATTCCTGAAATAATATATTTTCTGTTAGATGGTAATTTGCTTTCTTCTGATTTTATAAAAGTGGCTAAAATGGTATCATTTAATTGAAGTTGCAAACTATTCACAAGTGTTTCTGAAAGTAAAATTTGCGTATTTCTTGATTGATTTAAATTTGGTACTTTTCCTTCTACCAAATATTCTTCAAAAAAAGACCAATCATAATCAGTAGAAACTCCCTTAAAAATAATGCCTTCAAAATCGGTTTCAGTTCTTAAAATTCCTGCTTTATTGGCAAAAATCTGAACATTTTTAATGCCAGTAACATCCTTGAAATTTGGGTAAAATTCTTGATTTTTTTTGATGGGCGTTGTAGAAACATCTGAATTGTTTGCATCAAAATTCACAATTTGAATATGTCCTTTAAAACCCGCCATTTTATCACGGATTTTAAGTTGCAAACCAGCTGCAGTAGAGACAGCAATCAACATAATCGCAATTCCCAACGCAATTGCTGTCACTGCAATTTTTATTATTGGAGATGAAATACTATTTTTATACTTTTCACCGGAAATAATACGTTTTGCTATAAATAATTCGAAATTCAAATTGATGATTTTTTTAAAACCGTTCAAAAGTACATATTTATTCTTAGTTCTTTTACTCATTTTTACTCTGTCTGTTGTTGCTCAAAAGAAAAAGAATGAATTGAAAATTGGCGCAGAAAGGACTGAATTATATTTGCCCCTTTTAGAAGGAAAAAATGTTGCAGTTGTTGCCAACCAAACTTCTGTGATTAAAAATGCTGATAAAAATCAATTTGTTCATACAGTTGATTCACTTTTTTCGTTAAAAATAAACATCAAAAAAGTTTTCTCTCCAGAGCATGGTTTTAGAGGAGTTGCTGATGCAGGCGAACTTGTTGATGATGGAATTGACTCAAAAACAGGCTTGCCAATCATTTCATTATATGGAAATAACAAAAAACCAACTGCAAATCAACTTGAAGATGTTGATATTGTTCTATTTGATATTCAAGATGTTGGTGTTCGATTTTATACCTATATTTCCACGTTACATCTTGTTTTAGAAACTTGTGGCGCACTTGGAATTCCTGTGATTATTCTTGACAGACCAAATCCGAATGCACATTATATTGATGGGCCAATATTGGAAATGGAACATAAAAGTTTTGTAGGAATGCACAAAGTTCCTGTAGTTTATGGAATGACTATTGGTGAATATGGACAAATGATTAATGGTGAAAAATGGCTTGACAATCAAGTTCAATGCAATATTACTGTGATTCCAAATAAAAATTATAAACATAAAATGCACTATTCTTTACCAATAAAACCATCCCCAAATTTACCTAATGATCAAAGTATCAACCTCTACCCTAGTTTGGGTTTTTTTGAAGGAACCAATGTTTCAGTTGGAAGAGGAACAGAAATGCAATTTCAAGTTTATGGTTCTCCATATTTGAATCAAACCGAATTTTATTTTATCCCAACGCCCAATGAAGGTTCAAAAAATCCTTTACATTTGGGAACAGTTTGTTATGGTGAAAATTTAAGTAATATTGATTTTATAGATCGATTAAATTTAGATTGGTTGTTAAAAGCCTATCAAGAAAACACTTCTGAAACACCATTTTTTACAATTTTCTTTACCAAACTTGCTGGAACTAAAAAATTGCAAGCACAAATTGAACAAGGTTTTTCAGAAAGAGAAATTAGAAAAACATGGAAAGATGATTTGAGAGATTTTAAAGAAATCAGAGAAAAATATTTGATTTATAAATGATTTTAAAGAATTACTACGAACTTTAGGGATTATTAAGATTCATAATTATTTCTTATTTAAATCCAAAGGCAATTGTTTTTTTAAAGCCTCCAAAATATTAAAAGTTGCAGGACAAATAAAAGTATTTTCAATCGTTAAATCAGTTATTTGAATAAATTTTCTTCGATTGGTATGAGGATATTCTGCACATGCTTTTGGACGAACATCGTAAATAGTACATTCATTTGTGTTTAAATCCAAAAACGAACAAGGAGCAGATTTCAGCACCATAAAATCATCTTCATCTCTTTTTAAATATTGATTTGTAAAATCTAAAATTTTCATTTTTAGATACTTGGAAATACGTTCTATGTCTTTTTCAGAAAAAATAGGACTTGTTGTCTTACAACAATTTCCACAAGTCAAACAATCCGTTTTTTCAAATTCTTTGCCATGCAATTCCTGCATGATATAATCCAAATTTTTAGGTGTTCGTTTTTTTAAATGCTGAAAATATTTCTGATTTTCTTTTTTTGCTTGCGCTGCCAATTTTGGCAATTGCTCTAAGTAACCTTTCATGCTCGAAAAATACACTTTTTAAGCTAAAATTTGACTAAAAATCGTATTTTCGTAGCTTAATTTTTTTTAGATAAATGAATATTCAAAACCTTATTGCATTCAAAGTAAAAGAAGGCTTTTTAAGATTGTATCAAATTGAAATTCCAACAGTTGAATTTCAAGCAACTCGCAAAGAATTTGAAGGTGATATTACTGTGGTTGTGTTTCCATTGTTGAAATACAAAAAAGGAAATCCTGCTGAAATTGGAGAAAATTTAGGAAAATATCTATCCGAAAATGTTCCTGAAATAAAGAAATATAATGTAGTTCAAGGCTTTTTGAATTTAGTGATTGATGATGTTTTTTATATCAATTTTTTTAATTCAATCTTCACAAATTCAACTTTCGGTTTTGAAATTCCAAAGGAAAATGACAAAGCAATTATGGTTGAATATTCTTCACCAAACACAAATAAACCCTTACATTTAGGTCATGTTCGTAATAATTTATTAGGATTTTCAGTTGCTGAAATTATCAAAGCTTCTGGAAAAAAAGTATACAAAACTCAAATTATTAATGACAGAGGAATCCATATTTGCAAATCGATGTTGGCTTGGAAATTATTTGGAAATGGTGAAACTCCTCAATCAACAGGATTAAAAGGAGATAAATTGGTTGGAAATTATTATGTGAAATTTGATCAGGAATATAAAAAACAAATTGCAGAATTAATTTCAAAAGGAACATCAGAAGAAGAAGCAAAAACTACCACACCAATTCTTTCAGAAGCTCAACAAATGCTGAGAAATTGGGAAAATGGAGAGGAAGAAGTTGTCGCACTTTGGAAAAAAATGAATCAATGGGTTTATGATGGATTTGAAGTAACTTACAAAAATTTGGGGGTAGATTTTGACAAATTATATTACGAAAGTGATACGTATTTGTTGGGAAAAGATGTGATTGCTGAAGGAATTGAAAAAGGTGTTTTTTACAAAAAAGAAGATGGCTCTGTTTGGTGCGATTTAACGGATGAAGGTTTAGATGAAAAAATCGTGTTGCGTTCAGATGGAACAGCAGTGTATATGACTCAAGATATTGGGACCGCAATTCAGCGTGTAAAAGATTTGAAAGATGTTGGAGGAATGGTATATACTGTTGGAAATGAGCAAGATTACCATTTTCAAGTATTGTTTTTAATTCTGAAAAAATTAGGATTTGATTGGGCTAAAAACTTGTTTCATTTGAGTTATGGAATGGTTGATTTGCCTTCAGGAAAAATGAAATCAAGAGAAGGAACTGTGGTTGATGCAGATGATTTAATGATTGAAATGACTGAAACTGCCAAAATTATTTCAGAAGAATTAGGAAAATTAGAAGGCTATTTAGAGGTTAAAAAAAATGAATTGTTCAAAACGATTGGTTTGGGCGCATTGAAATACTTTATTTTGAAAGTTGACCCAAAAAAACGAATACTTTTTGATCCAAAATCATCCGTAGATTTTCAAGGAAATACAGGACCATTTATTCAATATACTTATGCAAGAATTCAATCAATAATTCGAAAAGTAACCTTTGATTATTCACTAGAAATTAAAGAATTAGAGCTTCATGAGAAAGAAAAAGATCTTATCAAACAATTGGCTTTATTTCCTGAAACAGTTCAACAAGCGGCTGCCAATTATTCGCCTGCAATTATTGCAAATTATACCTATGATTTGGTAAAAGAATTCAATTCTTTTTATCAAAATGTATCAATTTTAGGAGAAGAAAATCATGAGAAAAAGGTGTTTAGAATACAAATTTCAAAAAAAGTTGCAGATGTTATCAAGCAATCTTTTTCATTATTAGGTATAAATGTTCCTGAAAGAATGTAAAACTTGCCTGAAATTAAGTAAAGTAAAAAAATATAACTAATTTTTAAAGTAAATTTTTGGCTTTAATTACTAAATTTGCGATAAACATAAAACAAAAACACTATTTAGAAATAACTTTTTAAACTATAAACTTTTAAACAATTTTTTAAAATGAATTATGACATTATTATTATTGGAAGTGGGCCTGGAGGATATGTAACTGCAATTAGAGCTTCACAATTGGGTTTCAAAACTGCCATTGTAGAAAAGGAAAGTTTAGGAGGAATTTGTTTAAATTGGGGTTGCATACCAACAAAAGCTTTATTAAAATCCGCACAAGTGTATGATTATTTAAAACATGTTGATGCTTATGGCTTAAAAGCATCATCTATTGATAAAGACTTTGATGCAGTCATCAAAAGAAGTAGAAATGTTGCAGATGGAATGAGCAAAGGAGTTCAATTCTTGATGAAAAAAAATAAAATTGACATCATTGACGGTTTTGGAAAAATAAAACCAGGAAAAAAAGTAGATGTAACTGCCGAAGATGGAACTGTAAAGGAATATACAGCAAAAAACATCATCATTGCAACTGGTTCTCGCTCTCGTGAATTGCCAAATATTCCGCAAGATGGCGTAAAAGTCATCGAATACAGAAAAGCAATGTCATTACCAAAGCAACCAAAATCTATGATTGTGGTTGGTTCAGGAGCCATAGGAGTTGAGTTTGCTCATTTTTATAATACGATGGGGACTGAAGTTACAATTGTGGAATTTATGCCAAACATTGTTCCTATTGAAGACAAAGATATTTCGAAACAAATGGAACGTTCTTTCACCAAAGCTGGTATTAAAATTATGACAAATTCAACAGTTGAATCTATTGATACCTCTGGTGATGGCGTTAAAGCATACGTAAAAACAAAAAATGGCGAAGAAGTTTTAGAAGCTGATATTTTACTTTCTGCAGTTGGTATCAAAACTAATATCGAAAATATTGGTTTAGAAGATGTTGGAATTATTGTTGACAGAGACAAAATCATGGTAAACGATTGGTATCAAACGAATATTCCAGGATATTATGCCATTGGTGATGTTGTTCCTGGTCCTGCTTTGGCACATGTGGCATCTGCTGAAGGTATTACTTGCGTTGAAAAAATAGCTGGTTTGCACACAGAACCAGTTGATTATGGAAACATTCCTGGCTGCACGTATGCTACTCCAGAAATTGCTTCTGTAGGTTTGACAGAAGAGAAAGCAAAAGCAGCAGGTTATGAATTAAAAATTGGGAAATTCCCTTTCTCAGCCTCCGGAAAAGCGAAAGCTGCAGGGACTCCTGATGGATTTGTGAAAGTGATTTTTGATGCAAAATACGGAGAGTGGTTGGGTTGTCATATGATAGGAGCAGGTGTTACAGACATGATTGCTGAAGCAGTTTTGGGTCGTAAACTAGAAACCACAGGTCATGAAGTTTTAAAAACAATTCATCCTCATCCAACAATGAGTGAAGCTGTAATGGAAGCAGTTGCTGATGCCTATGGGGAAGTCATTCATCTATAATTTTGCACGATTCACAGAAAAAATTAAATTCTGTTGCAATTTTAGTTACTTTTGCCTTGTAATACAGCATAAATTTCCCTCATTTTAGTAATTTTAAAAATTAAATTAAAAATAATATAAATGAGTTTCGTTGAGTGGTTACTTTCTTTTGTTTACAAGATAAAAACGTTTCCTCTTATTATCCAAATTACAATCGTTTTAACGATGTTTTTTCTAATTTCAACGTTTGCTCTGATTATTACCATTTATACGATAAGAAAAAAACATAATCGAGTCCAAAAGCTTTTAAAAAATAGTGTTCCTGAGATTAAAAAACTTTTTGAAGTTGTTCTTTTTGAAAACGAGAAATATGACGAATTAGAATTTTTTGAAAGATTCAAAGACATTGTTGAAGAGGTTAATAGAGAATCACTCGATTTAGCTGTTGATGTTTTGGTTGAATTTAAAAATGAACACAGAGAATCTGATATGTATTTATTTATTATAAATTCATTGGGGATTGTAGAGCATTTAGAAAGAAAATTTGATTCAAGATCAAATAGTGAAAAAATGGATGCGTTTCAGGAAGCATTTGTATTGAACTTAAATAAGTTCGACTCAAAAATTCTGGTTCATGCTTACAGTAAAAATTCACAAATACGAAACGAAGCAAGAAACTCATACTTGGCATTGAGCACCAATGACCCATACCGTTTTTTTGATGAGTATTCAGGAGATTTAACAAAATGGGATGAAATTGAACTCATGCAATATTTAAAGTTGCAAAGTGAAAGAGGAAATTTAGAAGGTTTAGGAAAATGGATAAACTATTCTAAAAACGATTCTTTAGTTGTATTTTTGATAAAAATGGTTGGCTATTTTAAACAAAAAGGAATTGATGAAATTCTTTTAGAAAAATTAGAAGACGATAATGCAAAAATCAGAGCAGAAGCGATTTTAACTTTAGGTGAATTAGGAATTAAAGAAACCGAACAAACTTTGATTGAAAGGTATTACACTGAGCCAGAGATTTGTCAGGTTTCTATAGTAAAAACCATTAAAAAGTTTAACACCGGGAAATCATTGAAATTTTTACAAGAAATTTTCAGTGAAACGAACAACACCGATACAAAAAAGATTATCGGTGAAGCTATTTTAAATTATAGCTATGAAGGAAAAATCGCATTTCAAAATTTAAAAAATTCATTAAAGGGTTTTGATCTTACAATATTAAAACACATTGAAACCCCTTTAATCAAATATAAATAAATGGAATTTTTTGTAAAAATTTACGAATATTTTATATTTTTCTATGCAACTACACTCATTCTAAGCTACATAGTGTTGGCTATTTTTTCATTTATTGCAATTAATAGATATAAAAATTACAATACTGATATTGACGATGAAGAGTTATTAAACTCAAAATTGGCACCTGGTATTTCCGTTATTGCACCGGCTTATAATGAAGAGTTAACCATTATTGTAAACGTAAAATCTCTTTTAACGCTAAATTATCCACTTTTTGAAGTAATTATTGTAAATGATGGTAGCAAAGATAAAACCCTTGAACTTCTTATTAAAGAATTTGATTTGGTAGAAGCTCCTTTTGCTTACGTTGAAAAAATTAAAACAAAACCTTACAAAAGAACTTTTAAATCTCAAAACCCTAGATACGAAATCCTAACAGTCATCGATAAGGAAAATGGAGGTACAAAAGCTGATGCCTTTAATGCAGGATTAAACGCATCTGTATTTCCATATTACCTCAATACAGATGTTGATTGTATTCTTGCAAGAAATACATTGACTAAAATGATTAAACCAATTCTAAGCTCGAAAGTCCGAGTTATTGCAGTTGGTGCAACTTTAAGGATGTCTAATAACTGTGAAATTGAAGAAGGAATTATCACAAGAGTTAGACCACCAAAAGCCTTGATTCCAAGATTTCAGGAATTAGAATACATTCGTTCTTATTTGTTGGGAAAAATGGGCTGGGAATTAATCAATTCTGTTCCAAACGTTTCTGGAGGTTTAGGAATGTTTGATAAAGAAATTGCAATTAAAGCTGGTGGTTATGGAGCGGATTCACATGCCGAAGACATGGACATGATGACTAGGATGGCTGCACACATGATGAACAACAGGCTAAAATATAAAATTGGGTATATTCCACTTTCTTGCTGTTGGACTGAAGGACCTCCAAACATTAAAATTTTAAGCAGACAAAGAACAAGATGGGCAAGAGGATTGTTTCAAATGTTTACAGATCACCGAAGAATTTTATTCAATCCTAAATACAGAAGATTGGGTTTAATTACTTTTCCTTATATTTTTATATTCGAATTTCTTGCACCAATTATTGAAGCATTTGGTATACTTTTCACCATATTTCTATTTTTCTATGGATATATAAACTGGAATTTTGCACCACTGATATTATTTTATTCCTACACATTTGCAATTATGATTTCATCCGTAGTAATTATTTGGGATCAAATGACGTTCAAATATTACAATACAACAAGAGAGGTATTAACATTATTTTTAACAGCTATTATCGAACCTATTTTATATCACCCTTTAATTATGTTTTTCTCCTTAAAAGGGTATTTCAGTTTTGTAACTTCCCGAGAGTTAGCATGGGGAACCATGACAAGACAGGGATATGAAACAGAGAAAAAAAATGAAGAAAATGTTGATAAAAAAAATAAAAATGATCAAAATCCTGATGACCAAAATAATTCTAATGGCGAAAATAAAAATAAAAAAAACAGTGTTTTTGACAGATTGAAAAATAAAAAATCTTCAGGTGAGCTTGAACCTATCAAAACATAATTTACCTCAAAATATCATGAGAATAAGCAAGTTTAAATTTATTTTTATTGTGATGGTTTTCGCTCAGATTAACCTATATTCACAGATATATGATTCTTCCGATTTATATTTTGAAGAAGCAAAGAAAAATGTTGCCGAAAATAATTTTGCAAAAGCAGCAAAAATGAGTTGGAGAGGATTGCAAATCTCGCCTAATGACTTGGATTTAAAAATTATTTTAGGAAGATCTAATTTACAACTCGGAAAATATGATACTGCAAGATATGTTCTAAAACAAGTTTATGACAGAAGGAGAAAAGATACTGATGTCTTGAAATACCTTGTTAACGTTGAAGAAACTACAAAAAGATATTCAGATGCTATTTGTTTTGTAAATGAATTATTAGAAATCACTCCTTACAGTAGAAGTTGGTGGTTGAAAAAAATAAACATCTACAAAGAAATGGGTAATTTTGAGGAGGCTGAAAGGTCTTTAAAAAGATTGTACCAAATTTATCCAAATGATTCTGAAATTGGTAAAGCCTACAACAATGTAATGATTGGTGATGGTAGTAAAGCCATCAAAAATAAAAAATATGATGAAGCAAATCAAATTTATAAAACCATCATTGATAACAACCCGTCTAATTTAGATGCATATATTGGAATAATCAATAATGAATTGTCAAAAGGCAGTAATGAAAACGCACTTCAATATACCAATAGAGCTTTGATGGAGCTGCCAGATGATAAAAGTTTGGTTGAGAAAAAAATTGGTTTACTTACAGATATGGGAAGACATGCAGAGGCAATCAAATATATCAACACTTTAACGAGAAGTAAATTCCCTGAAATATTTTCAAAAAATTTGCCTTATTTGATGCAAGAATCCGCAGGATACAATGAATACAATGATCCTTATATCATCAATCGAAAACTTGCAGAATTAAATGGGAATTCAGAATCTGTGGATTATGTAATCAACGTTGCCATGGGAAGAGGCTATTTTATTGATGCTCAATATGAATTGACTAGAGTTTTGAAAAAAAGCCCAGATTCAAAAAAATACCTTATCAAACAAATGGAGCTTTACAGAGCCACTTTAGACACTGAAAATTATAACAAAAGTGTTTTAGCATTGCATGAAAAATTTCCTGATGATGATGATGTGACCAATGCATACAACAAATTGATGTACGACACTGCAAAAAGATATGTTATTGAAAAACAGTTAGATAAAGCATTGCCCATTTTCAACGACCTTGTTTCTTCTCCTGATTTCACAAAAGAATCTGAGCAACAAATTTATTCCATTTACCTTGAGCAAGGAAAATATGACGAAGCAAATGACCAAATAGATAAATTAATTGAATTGGATCCCGAAAATCCTGACTATTTAGTAAGAAAATCAACATTATACCAAAAAATGGAAATGTACGATGACGCACTAAATATCACCAGAGATTTAGAAACAAAATATCCATTAGACTTAAAATATCCCGCTTTATATGTGAGTCAAGTTGAAGAATATGCAACTTTTTTAATGCGTGAAGAAAAATATAGACAAGTTTTACCAATCGTAGAAGATGGACTAACAAGACAAAACAATAACAAAACGCTTTTAGACATTGCAATAAACGCTTCTTCAGCAATTCCTGATTATGAAAAAGGAATTAATTATAGTTTGAGTGCTTTAAGCTTTTATCCAAAAAATAAAACTTTTAGATTAAAACTCTCCAATTTATACACTTTAAATAAAAAATACGACAAGTCAGTTGCTATTCTTGATTCTTTGAAAACAATATATCCTTATGACCGAAAAATAAAAGACGCTTTGGCTGAAGTCTTATTTTTTAAAGGTAAAAATTTTGAAGACGATGGTTTAGCTGATGAAGCTATCAAAAGTTACGATTCTGCATTTTTCTTGAATCCAAAAGATGAAGGCTCTATGCAACGATTGATAAATCTTTACATAACAAAAAAACCAAATGAAGAAGCTTTGGATTTTATCAACCAAAAATTGATAAAAGATCCAAAAAATAATTTCTTACTCTATAAAAAAGGAGTTGTTTTTGAATTATTGAAAGAATATGATTCCGCTTATTATTATCAAAAATTTAGGGAAATTGACAATCCTTATGAAAAACAAGAGTGGAATATTGCACTAGAAACTTTAAGAGCAGAGCAATTAAGAAATATTCTCGGAATTTCGTATGCAAAAGCAACCTCAGATTCATTGCCTTTTAGCACTTCTCTTGCAGGTATTACATTCAACCGAAAATATGAAAAAAGCAATTACGGTGCAGTTTTAAACTATGCAGCAAGGAGACTTGGAGTTGGCGTGCAGCCAGGTTTAAATTATTCAAGAATATTAACCAGAACGATTTATGCAGACATTGGAGTGCTCATTGGAAGTAAATTCTTTCCGAAATTTATTCTTTATGGAAACGCCTACAAAGAATTTAAATCTGGTTATGATGCACAAGTTGGTTTGCGTTTTTCACGTCTTCAAGACGATACAAACTTTATGGCTCTTATCCTTGGTGGTTCGCGAAGATGGCAAGATATCGTTGTGACATCAAGATTAAATTTAATGTCAGATAGCGATTTCCTCTATTTTAATTTAATGGGACAAGCACGAATAAACGTAAACACACGACAAGACCAACTTACAGTCACAGTTGCTGGTGGTAGTGCACCTTTTGACAACCAATTACCAGAAGGTCAAGCTGTGTTTTTAAACTTTTCTAACGTTTCTGTTGGTGCAGGTTACAAATATAATATTTCACCCAAAACAGCATTTTCAATTGATGGAACTTGGACAAACTTTCAAAGCACACAGTTTTCAGAAGGAGCATTTGTTTTTATAAATCAATATAATTTAGCGTTCACAATTCTTACTAAGTTTTAGAAAATCAACCAATATCGTTAAAATATGTTTCAGAAATATCTATACATTTTTATATTTTTCTCTATGATCAACTCTTGTGCTCAAGATAAAAATGATGTTACTTTTTTTTCAGTTGAAGAAAAAATAATCCCTAGAATTTCTATTCCATTAAATGCTGACGAAGAAACCGAAAATGCAGCAAGTGAATTTTTGAAAAATTTTAAAATTTTAACTGGTGAAAATTTAATTATTGAAAGAAGTAATGGTCTAAATACCAATTATTTTTACATAATTATCAGTTTGAATCCAACACAAAAAGAAAGTTATTGTCTTTATAAAAAAGGTAAAAATATAACAATTCAAGGTTCAAATTCTGAGAATCTACTTTATGCAGTTCAAGATTTTTTTAAAAGGTTTACTTCGCTAACTTATTTCCAAAAAAACAACAGTAAAAAAGTAGATGCTTTCGAAAAAAATATCAAGGTTCCCGAAGAATTTAGCTTCTGCTCCACTCCTGATTTCGCGTATAGAGAACCTTATTTTTCGCCCAATTTTAATACTGATTTTAGAGTTTGGAATAAAACCAATTACTTAGAATTAGAATGGGGAATTTGGGGTCACAACCTTCCTAAAATAATCAAAGGAATTCAAGTTCCTGAAACTATATTTGCCTTGGTTGATAATGAAAGAAATGAAGAACAATTTTGTTTTACAAGCGACATTCTCTTTAATTATGTGAATGAAAAAGTAAAAGACCTTCACGAAAACGATCATTTACTTACAAAATTTATGATTTTGCCCAACGATAATGACCTTGTATGTAGTTGCAATACCTGCAAAGCTGTTGGAAACACAAAAAATGATGCCGCACCAGCAGTATTTACATTTTTAAACAAATTAGCTAAAAACCATCCCAACCTTTCATTTTTTACGACGGCTTATAGTAGCGTTAAAAAAATTCCAAGTTTCAAAGCAGCCTCAAATTTGGGCGTTTTTTATAGCACCATCAACATCCAAAAAGGAGTTCCTATTGAAAAAATAAAAAACTTTGAAAAGTTTGAAAATGATATAAAAAAATGGAAAGATTATTTGAATAACGTTTATATTTGGGACTATGTCGTTAATTTTGATAATTATTTTGACATTTATCCAACATTAAAAGTAGCACAAGATAATTTGAAACTTTACAAAAAATTGGGCGTAAATGGGGTTTTTATGCACGGAAGTGAGGAAAACTATAGCACTTTTGATGATTTAAAAGCAACATTATTAGCAGCGTTAATGTGGGACACCAATATCAATATTGATAATGAAATTGGTACTTATTTTAGAACTAAATACACCTCAAAACTTGCTGATGTTTTGATAAACTATTACACTTTTATCGAAAATTCATTTTTCTTGAGTAAAAAAGAATTAAACATTTACAGTGGAATTAATAAATCTGTCAAAAAATATTTAGACCCAAAAGTATTCTTTAGTTTTTACAAAGAATTTGATTTGCACACCCAAAACAATAAATACGATAAAGATTTTTTAAAATTAGCAACAGCACTCACTTTCTTGAATTTAGAAATTATGAGAGATGCTGGTTTGGGAGACTATGGTTTTGCTTCCTTAAATAATAATGAAGAAATTATTGTGAAAAATGAGGTGGGAATTTTACTCGACAAATTGTTTGTTTATAGCAAAACTTCAGATATTAAAACCTATAACGAAGTTAATTTTACGATTGAAGAATACATCAATAGTTGGCGACAAACCATTTTCAGATATCACAAAAGAAAACACTATTTCTATAAAAAATCATTTAAAGTTTTATCGAAATTAGATGAAGATTATACCAATTTTAAAGTTTTAAATGATGGTACTTTTGGCTTAAAAGATTACAACACGAATTGGCATCTAAGTTCAATTGATAATTTGGTTTTGGAAATCGAAAAAAGTGCTATTTCCAAATCTAAAAAAATCACATTTTCTTTTTTACAAGACAAAAAACACAAGATTTATTATCCAAGCTTAATTGAAATTTTGGATATGAACAATAAATCTATCAAAAAAATTAGCATAACTTCAGACGAAGATTTATTAAATACAAAAGAAGTTTCTATTGATTTACCAACTGATTTTGACAATCTTCAATTACCAGAATATTTCAAAATAAGTATAAAAAGAGCTGATGTTTCAGGAAAAAATTCCTTGGCTTGTGATGAAATAATTTTTAATTAAAATTGAGTAATTTTACCATTATGAAAAAAATATTTCTATTCATATCAGCACTTGTTTTACTTAGTTCTTGCGAATTTAGAAAACCTAGTTTAGATAAGGTGAAAAGAACTAAAATGGAGATTATTGACCCTGAACGACATTATTATCCAATTTTGCGTGATTCAAAACTTTCTGTCGAATACAAATTATACAACAGAGGAACTGAACCCTTAATCATTTATGAAGTACAGGCCTCTTGTGGTTGCATTGAAGTTGATTATCCAAAAGGTTCTATTGGTCAAGATGACTTTGGATTTATCACTTTAGATTATGATAGTGCCAAAAACATTGGCTTTGTAGAATTTTTTATAACAATTGTTGCCAACACAGAAAAAGACGTTTTTACAACTGTAAAATTCGATTTAAACGTGGTAACATCTCCTCATTATACAAGAGATTACGAAGAAATTTATCTCGAAAGAAGAAAAGCAAAACTAGCAGGAGAAGTTGATGGAGATTTAACAGAGCAAGGTTATTACACAGATTTTACAAAAACAGTCAGATAATCAATAAATCCAAATTTAAATGAAAGAGAAATACCAAAAAGTTTTTGATTTGTGCGAAAAATTAGACGTTAAAGATGGTGAATTGAAAGTTGAAGAAGGAATTTTTAAATTATGGGCAACAACAAAATATCCTTTTGAAAAAAACCAAATTATAGCAAAAATAAAAGAAATTGGAGGAGAAAATCCTACCGATATTTTCTTTGATATTAAAGCCAAAGATGAAACAGTATTTGCGCGTCATTATATTCAAAGTTTGGATACACTGAGCAGTATTGCCGAAACTTATTATGGAAACCCAATGAAATATGACAATATTTTTCAAGCAAATACTGATATTTTAAAGGACCCAAATACGATACTTTCTGGACAAAACTTGGTTATCCCTTTTTTGTAAAATACAAAACTGATATTTTTCCAATCGGTTTTTTTAACAAAAAACTTAAATTTAAAAAACAAAACATTGATTATCAATAAAAATAAATTTACAAAAGAAGTTTTAAAATCACTCCTAAAACTCATTATAGCTGGGGTATTTATTGGTCTCTTAAAAAAACAAGATGCAATCATCGCTGTTTTATTACTTTTAAAAATTAGTCAAAATATTTATTTAGAAATTATAAAACCAAAAACTCACAAAAACTGGATATTGCTAATTGGAATGCTATTAACTGGGTTTGGCGGAATTGTTGGCGAAACTTGGGGCGTATTAAATGGTTATTGGGAATATCATGAAGTGCCAAATGAATTGCCTTTGTGGTTGCCATTTGCGTGGATGTTGGCTTTTCATTATTTATATAAATTAGAGCGAAATCTAATTCCTTTATTATCAAATCAAACTCAGAAAAATAAAATTTTATTGGCAATAATTTTGGCTTTGATTCTTCCTGCTTTTGGCGAAATTATTACCATCCAATTAGGAGTTTGGACGTATTATTGGCAATATCAACTTTTTGGAGTTCCATTGTATGCTTTTTTGTGTTTGGTTTTTGTGCATATGTTGGTTTATACGATTTTGCATATTATTTGCAAAAAATATCAAATTAAAGATTTGGTGTTTTATTGAGAGTCTCAACAGAAAAACAATTCTTTCTTAAAAAGCAATTGAAAAAAAAAAAATTTCTTAAATTTTCACTGTTTATTTTTGAATGAGAAATATCCCGTGTCAATTCGTGAAGTTCCTTTCTGAAAATGAATGTTCTATGATAACTCTAAAATTGTAAACTCCAATTGCAAAGGCTTGAGCGTTTTTTTGAGAGTTTCAATAAAAACATCTCCATATTCCAAATAATGTTCAGAAAAATTACGTTGACGTTCTTCCAAACTTTGATTTGGTAAGAGCTCGTTTTGAATTTCGGTAATTCTGCAAACTAAATCTTCTTGTCGTTTTTTTTCTGCTTTTAATAACCTTTTTTCAAGATAATCCAACCCATTTAGTTGCATTTTTTCCTGTGCATTCACAGCATTTAAAAAAGAAACCGCTGTTTTTTTGGCAACTATTTTTAAATCTTCAAATTGTTTTTGTAAAAAAAGTTTTTTCTCTTGAAATTGAAAACCAATTTCTGAGTTTTCAATCACTTTTTCAGAAATTAATTTATGCTGATTTAAAAAGATTTCTTCATTGGAAATGGAAAGTTTCTCTATTTTTTTTGATTGTTTAGCACTAAAAACCTGAACAGAATTTCGAAGCAATAAAATTGGAAATGGCACCTTAACTTTGTTGAAAAAACCTTTTAATTGCAACCAATAAGCAATCTCACCACCACCACCAATATAACACAAATTGGGCAAAATAATTTCTTGATACAAAGGTCGTATCAATACATTTGGAGAGAATTTCTCAGGATGATTCTCAACTTCTTTCAAAATTTCATCTTTTGAAAAATGGAGTTTTGTGTTGTTGATTTTATAAATATCATCCTCAAAAACAATACGTTCTCGCATATTTTTTTCTAAATAAAAAAGATTGATTTTTCGGGGACTTACTTGAATTTTATACTCATTTTCCATAGCAATAATAGTTTTTGAAACCTCATGAAACGAAGTTTCGTTCAACAAATCATCTTTGATAAAAGGAATTAAAAGTTGTTTTAATTCGGGTTTATCTGCGTCCACAATCACCAAACCATACTCAGAAAAAAGTTTGTTTGCTAGGAAAAAAGTAGCTTCAGATAAATTTTCATGTTGTAAATAGGCTTCAACAAAAAGGTTTTTAAGAAAAGTTGCGTTCTTTGAATTTCCTAAATGCGCAGCAAAAACTTCAAAAACTTCCTCCAATCCAGCTGTTGAAAATCGTCCAACTGCTCCACCATCTTTTCTATCCCAAGTTACTTTTTTTCCTTTAAAATTGAAGTAATTAATTTCGTCAAAATCATGATCTTCAGTTGCCATCCAATAAATTGGAACAAAATTTTTATCTGGAAATTTTTCTGATAATTCCTCACACAAATTGATGGTTGAAATGATTTTATACAAAAAATAAAGCGGTCCAGTAAATAAATTTAGTTGATGACCCGTTGTTATTGTAAAGGTATTTTCCTGTTGTAAAAGGTCTAAATTAACACCCGTTTTCTCAGAAATATCAGCATTTTGATACTGAACTTTTAGAGCATTGTATAGTGTAATTCTAGTTTGTAAACTGAAGGAATTTTCTTTTTCTTCTATTTGATTATGAAATCCCTGTATATCTGGAAAATTGTTGTAAAATGGTTTTAAATTGTCTTTTTTCTCTAAATAATCAAGCATTATTTTTGAGAAAAAACCAGTTTTTTGAAAGGGAATGTGAGTTACTTTCATAGTGAATTTAAACAAATAAGTAAAAATTGAACTCTTTTTAGTAATTGCATATTTATTAAATAATTTTTCGTAAAAATACAATTAATTTAAAGTTTTGAGGAAAATCATTTTTAATCTAACAGATTTTTAACGAACATTGAATTTTGCCATTTCTAAAATCTTTTTATTTCCTTACATTTGACAAATATCAAACTTATTTTCATGAAAATACACAAAATTATTTTGGTTGCAATTGTAACAATCAGCAATCTAAACGCTCAAAATATTCAATCACCTTCTGAATTTTTAGGGTACGAAATTGGTAGCCGTTTTACAAGACATCATAAAGTGGTTGACTATTTTGAATATGTTAGCAAATCACTTCCAAATGTAAAACTCGAAAAATACGGAGAAACAAATGAACACAGACCTTTATATATTTTATTTATTTCGTCTGAAGAAAACATTAAAAATTTAGAAGAGATTAGAAAAGCAAATCTTTCTCAAACCGGAATTTTAAAAGGAAATCTTGATAATAAAATCGCCATTGTTTGGCTCAGTTATAACGTTCATGGAAACGAGGCTTCAAGTACAGAAGCCTCAATGTTAACTCTTTATGAACTTGTAACTTTAAAAAAAGAGTGGTTAAAAAATACTTTAGTGATTATAGATCCTTGCATCAATCCAGATGGAAGAGATCGTTATGTGAATTGGCATCAACAAGTAAAAAGTTCGCCTTTTGATATTTCACAAGACGCAAAAGAACACCATGAACCTTGGCCAGGAGGAAGACCAAATCATTATTTATTTGATTTGAATAGAGATTGGGCTTGGGCAACACAAATTGAAACACAACAAAGATTGAAAGTTTATAACAAATGGATGCCACATATTCATGTGGATTTTCACGAACAATCCATCAACAATCCTTATTATTTTGCACCAGCTGCAGCCCCTTTTCACGAAATTATCACAGAATGGCAACGCAATTTTCAGATAAAAATTGGAAAAAATCATGCTTCTTATTTTGACAAAGAAGGGTGGTTATATTTCACGAAAGAAAGTTTTGATTTGTTATATCCAAGTTATGGAGATACTTACCCAACTTATGTGGGCGCCATTGGAATGACCTATGAACAAGCAGGACTTGGACGTGCAGGTTTGGGAATTGAAACTGATAAAGGCGAAATTTTAACGCTAAAAGACAGGGCTTTACATCATAAAACAACAGGATTGTCAACGGTTGAAATGGCCTCAAAAAATGCTGAAAAAATCAATTCAGAATTCAAAAAATTTTTTTTCAATAGCAATTTGGAGTTCAAAAGTTATGTCTTAAAAAATGATAATATTGACAAAACTAATCGTTTGAAAAAATTGCTTGACAAACATGAAATTAGCTATGAATATGCCATCAATGAAACTGTAAAAGGAATACTTTACTCTACTCACGAAGAAGGAAAAATGAACACTTCAGTTGGCGATTTGGTAATTCATACCAATCAACCAAAAGGAAAAATGGTAAAAGTTTTATTTGAACCAAAAGCATTTTTGGCAGATTCTTTAACCTATGATATTACTGCTTGGTCAATTCCTTATGCACATGGTTTTGAATCAATTGCCTCAAAAACTATTGTAAATTCATCCAAATCAATAGTTGTAGAAACTGTAAAAAATTCGGTGGATAAAAATGCCTACGCATACATTTCAAAATGGAATAGTTTGGAGGACGCTGTTTTTTTGGGAGCACTTTTACAAAAAAATATCACTCCTCGATTTTCTCAAAAACCATTTTCAATTGATGGGAAATCTTATGAGAGGGGAACCTTAATCATTCTTAGAAATGACAATAAAAATACAGATTTTGATGAAAAATTGATTGAAATTGCAAATAAAAACCAACGAAGTTTATATGCCGTTTCAACAGGATTTGTAACATCAGGGGCTGATTTTGGTTCTGAGAGTGTGAAACCAATTCAAAAACAAAAAGTAGCATTACTCTCTGGAAATGAGACTTCCTCGTTAAGTTTTGGGGAAATTTGGCACTTCTTCGAGAGTGATTTACAATATCCAATAACTATATTGAATTCAGATTATTTTGGTAATGTAAACCTCTCTAATTTTGATGTCATTATCATTCCTGATGGAGGTTATGATGCTGTGCTTTCAAAAAACATGCTTGATAAATTAACAACTTGGGTACAATCTGGAGGCACAATAATTGCAATTGACAACGCTTTGCAAAGTTTTGCGGATGCAGAGGGATTTGCGCTGAAAACGAAAGAAGCCGAGAAAGAAACCGACGTAAAAAACCTAACTTCGTATGCAGATTTAGAGCGAAAAAATGTGAAAAACATGATTACTGGAGCTATCTTTAAAAGTAAAGTTGACAACACTCATCCTTTAGCATTCGGATATAAGGATATTTATTTTTCTTTAAAATTGAGCAATAAATCTTACCAATATCTTGAAAAAGGAATGAATGTAGCTTATTTTGATGCAAATAGTAAAAATATATCAGGTTATGCAGGAAGTTTGGCTGTAAAAAACATTTCAGAATCTTTGTTATTTGGCGAAGAACAAAAAGGAAGAGGAAGTATTGTATATATGGTTGACAATCCTTTATTTCGTTCTTTTTGGGAAAATGGAAAACTATTTTTAGCAAATGCGGTATTTCTGTTGAATTCGGATGTGATTAAAAAATAATAAGCTAAAAATGAACTTTACAACTTACAAGGTTTTGAAAACCTTATAGGTTTTTTATTTTTAGATATTTATTTTATACCAAAAAGTTTTTAAAATATTGAAGTATTCTTTTTGAAAACGTATTTTATAGTTATGCAAATTTGCGTTAGGGATTGAAACGGCATCCTTTTTTGAGGCACAAAAAAAACATATAGTGGAAAGCCTGAAAATGCCTAAATAAAAAAAACCACTGGAATAAATCAGTGGTTTTTAGTTTTATAAAAAGCTTTTAGTAAAATTATTTTTTTGCTTTTTTCGCTTTTGCATCCATTTGTTTTTTCAAATCTGCCAAACCGTCTCCTAAGTCGCCAAAAGTAGTTTTTTCACTTTCAGTTGCTTTTTTAACAGCAGCTTGTAAGTTTTTCTTCTCTTGTTCTTTGAAAATAGAAGTGTGCGAAACCACAACTCTTCTATATTCTTTTGAGAATTCTAAAACAACAAATTCAACAGTATCGCCTTTTCCAAGTTTAGTTCCATCTTCTTTATCTAAGAATCTAACTGGTGCAAAACCTTCAACACCATCTTCAAAAGTAATGACTGCTCCTTTATCGTTTTTATCTTTGATAGTCCCTGTGTGAACACTTCCAATTGCGTATGTATCTTCGTGAATATCCCAAGGATTGTCAAGAGTTTGTTTGTGACCAAGGTTTAATTTTCTGTTTTCAACATCCAATTCTAACACTTGCACTTTTAATTGATCTCCAACAGTTACAAAATCTGATGGATGTTTGATTTTTTTAGTCCAAGATAAATCAGAAATATATACCAAACCATCAATACCTTCTTCTAACTCGACGAAAACACCAAAGTTTGTATAGTTTCTTACAGTACCTGTGTGAACAGAACCTACTGGGAATTTCGCAGTTACATCAGTCCAAGGATCTGGATGCAATTGTTTCATACCCAAAGACATTTTACGATCTTCTCTGTCAAGAGTTAATATTTGAGCTTCGATTTTATCACCTACTTTCACGAAATCTTGCGCAGAACGCAAATGCGTTGACCAAGACATTTCTGAAACGTGAATCAATCCTTCAACACCTTGTTCTACTTCAACAAAAGCACCATAATCAGCTAAAACGACCACTTCTCCAGTTACTTTATCACCAACTTTTAAGTTTGCATCTAAAGCTTCCCAGGGATGCGCAGATAATTGTTTTAAACCTAATTGAATTCTAGATTTGTTATCATCAAAATCTAAAATTACAACGTTTAATTTTTGGTCTAATTCAACTACTTCATTTGGATGGTTGATTCTTGACCAAGATAAGTCTGTGATATGAATCAATCCATCAACTCCACCTAAATCTACGAATACACCATAAGAAGTTACGTTTTTCACGACTCCTTCTAATACTTGACCTTTTTCTAATTGGCCAATAATTTCTTTTTTCTGTAATTCGATATCAGCTTCAATCAATGCTTTGTGAGAAACGACAACGTTTTTAAATTCATGATTGATTTTCACCACTTTGAATTCCATTGTTTTTTCTACGAATTGATCGTAATCTCTAATTGGTTTCACATCAATTTGAGAACCTGGTAAGAATGCTTCAATCCCAAAAATATCTACAATCATTCCTCCTCTTGTTCTGCATTTTACGAAACCATTTACAACTTCGCCAGTTTCATGAGCATTGTTTACACGCTCCCAAGCTTTGATAACTCTTGCTTTTTTGTGAGATAATACCAATTGACCAGAAGAATCTTCTCTTTTATCAACTAATACTTCTACTTTGTCGCCAACTGCTAACCCTTGATTGTAACGAAATTCGTTTAATGAAATAACGCCTTCTGATTTAGAATTGATGTCGATAATGGCATCTCTATCAGTAATTCTGATCACAGTTCCTTCAATTACATCACGCTCGTTCACGAAACCAACTGTACCTTCTAAAGCAGTTTCAAATTGTTTTAACATCTCGTCATCAACAGCGTCAATTCCTTGTTCGAATTTGTGCCAATTGAAGTTTTCTAAAAATTGTTGTGGGTTTACTGCTTCTACTGTTGCAGGTTGTGTTTGTGTGTTTGTTTCTTCAGACATTTCTGAAAATTAAATTTGTATCTTATTGTTTTTCAGATTTTTAACGATAAAAACGATAAGAGAAGTTTTTATAAATTGTTTTTTTTAATTCCTTTTTCAAATCTGTTATCGCAAAAAGGAGTGCAAATTTATAAAAAATACTTGATTTTAAGCTATTTACCCACAAAATAAATTTTATTTTATTCAACTATATTTGCTTTGAAAATCAAAAACTTATGAAAACACCTTTCAATAAAATCGTCTTACTAATAATTTTAATTAGTTTTTCGTGCGCAAATGAAAAAAATCCAGATATAAAATTTCACAAATCGCAGGATGAAAGCAGAAAAAATACACCATTTTCTAAAGTTACGCAAGTTGGAAATCTTTATTTTTAACAGGGCAAATTGGCAAAAATCACAAAACAGGAAAATTGGTTGAAGGTGGCATTGAAGCTGAAACTGCTCAAGTCATCAAAAATATTGAAACTGTTTTAAAAAATCATCAAATGAGCTTAAAAGATGTCGTAAAATGCACCGTAATTTTGGCAGATATTGAAGATTTTTCAAAAATGAATGCCGTATATTCCAAATTTTTTGTTGATAATTTACCAGCAAGAACTACCTTTGCAGCCAATTTAGTAGCAAATGCAAAAATTGAAATTGAAGTGATCGCTGCAAAAAAATAAGATGGATAAACACACACAAGAACTAGTCAACAAAGGACTCATGCTCCCTTTAATGGAGGCATTTTACACCATTCAGGGAGAAGGATATCACACAGGAAAAGCTGCTTATTTTATCAGAGTGGGTGGCTGCGATGTGGGTTGTCATTGGTGTGATGTAAAAGAAAGTTGGAATGCAGATTTGCATCCTCCAACATTGGCAAAAGAAATTGTTGAAACTGCAAAAAAATACTCAAATACAGTGGTCATTACTGGTGGAGAGCCTTTGATGTGGTCTATGGATTTTATCACAAATCTGTTGCAAGAAAACAATATGAAAACACATATTGAAACTTCTGGAGCGTATTCTTTTTCAGGAAAATGGGATTGGTTTTGCTTGTCACCAAAAAAAACAAAGTTGCCTTTGGACGAAGTTTATCCAGAAGCGGATGAGTTAAAAATGATCATTCACAACAAAAGCGATTTTGATTTCGCAGAACAACAAGCAGCAAAAGTTTCTGAAAAATGCGAACTTTTTTTACAACCTGAATGGAGTAAAAAAGAAAAAATGACTCCTGAAATTGTAGATTATGTGATGAAAAATCCAAAATGGAAAATTTCTTTACAAACGCATAAATATTTGAATATTCCTTAATAGTTAGTTGATCCTCTCATCAATCAACCCACAAATTCGTTCAAATTGCTCCTGAATTCCCAAATCTGAATTGTCAAATTCAATGGCATCATCAGCCTTTATCAATGGTGAATCTTCTCTAGTAGTGTCTATTCTGTCTCGTTCTTTCACATTGTGCAAAATCTCTTCATAAGTCACAGCATCTCCTTTTTCTACTAACTCTTTATGCCTTCTCAAAGCTCTTTTATCAGCAGAAGCTGTCATAAAAATTTTCAGTTCAGCATAAGGAAAAACAACCGTTCCAATGTCTCTTCCATCCATCACAATCCCTCCATTTTTGCCCATAGCTTGTTGTTCAGCAACCAGTTTTTTACGCACTTCAGAAATGGCAGCAACTTTACTCACCAATTGGGAAATTTCCAAAGTGCGAATTTCATTTTCTACATTTTCATCATTTAAAAACATTTCTGCAAAACCCAATTTTTCATTAAAACGAAATTGTAAAGAAATCGCATCCAAAGAATCAATGAGTTTTTCAACGTCAAAAAAATCCTTTCCAATAAAATGCTTTTTTTTAGCAAAAAGAGCTACAGCTCTATACATAGCACCTGTATCAACGTAAATATAATTGTATTTCTTAGCCAATAATTTGGCAATCGTACTCTTTCCTGTGGATGAAAATCCGTCAATCGCAATCGTAATTTTTTGTCTCATTTATCTTTTATCTAAATCAATTTGTAAACTAAAAGTACTGGCATTGGTAGCCGAATGAAATTTTGAATAGGCATAATTAAACTTAAAGTTGTTCATTTTTAATCCAAATCCGAAAGAAATTCCTCCAAATGTGCGTACATTTTGCAATTTCAATTCTGCTGCTCTTCTAAAATTATATCCCAACCTAATATTTATAGCACTCTCAGGAAATAATTCAGCTCCAACTACAAAATGCCTCATAGCATTGCTTAAAAAACCAACATTTTCATTCGTTATATTTCCTTCCAAATCCGTAGTTTGTTCGGATGGATTTGGTACAGAAATAGCCCATTGCTGCAAATTATCAACCGTCAAATACCACTTCAAGGGCACATGCTCCAATCGATACGATGCTCCAATTGCCACCTTCGAAGGAAGCTCTTCGATTTCGTTTGCAAACGATTTGACTTGAGTCCCCACATTTCTCACAACAACTGTAAACGAATAGGGTTTATAAGGACTATAATATAAAACACCAAAATCAGTAGCAATTCCATAGGATGTAAAATTACTGATAGATGAATTGATAAGCTTCACATTCGCCCCAAAAAACAAGTTTGTCCAAGGTAAATTGCGTGCATAGCCCACAGAAATAGCCAAATCACTCGCACTAAAATTACCAGTTTCATTTCCTTGTTCGTCAGCACCAATCAGCGTTCCATAATTCAAGTAACTAATACTTCCATGAATCGTTCCAAATCTCCTCGAAATCAGTCGTGCATAAGACAACGAACCAATATTGATGCCTCCCAAATAACTCGAATAATTCACACTCAGCTGATTATCCATTTCCTGATTAATCACTGACGGATTCCAAATAGGCTGATTCACATCATCCATCAATGTCAAAACTTCGCCACCCAACGCAACTTGTCTTGCAGATGTTGCCAAATTTAAAAATTGATATACGTTTTCACCTCCCACTTGTCCATACTGAACCGCAGAAAACAGCAAATAGCAACAAACTGAAGATAGAAATTTCATTAGACAACAAATAAACAAACTAAAAAGTGAATAACGAAAATAACACAGAAAATTTTATATCAAAAATCAAACACTTTAAAAATTAACAGAAAAATGTTTTGGTTGATGTTTTTTTGATGGATGTTGGATTGGTAATAATTGGAAAAATTTAATAAACTTGTTAGTTTTTGAATTTCCATCTTTGAAAGATTGCTAAAAATGGATACTAAGTAAAAAAATATGTCATAAATGAAATGGTGAAAAGTTATTAGATTTTTCGTTTATTTACCTTTTGATAAAATTACAGATGACAGCGTCTCGCTATTACCAAAAAAGCTAATCAACATTTTAAAACACCCGACAGGTTTTTGAAACCTATCAGGTGTAACCATCTTTAAAGAATAAAAATCAAATTTATTTTTTTTCACAGCTAGTGCGAGCGTCTCGCTCTTACCCACAAAGCCATTCCCATTTTATAAAATTCACAGTTTTTAAAATCACAAAAACCCCATTCAAAAACTTTTTAAAAAAATATCCCTAACCAATACATATTTTTTCTATTTTTAGAACATTATAACTCTATAAAAAGAAAAAACCGTATGGCATCAACCTCAGAAACAGGTCACAATAAAAATGTGGCTAACTTTAGCAGTGCATTCCAAATTCTTCAAGAAATGGGCACGCTTTACAATCCTTCAAACGCTAAAATTCAATTAGCAACCCTCGATCCAATTCGTGCTTCATTGCAAACAACCATCAATGAGCTCAATACCAAAAAACCAATCTATAAAAATGCCGTAGCAGAACGAGAAGAAGCCATTGCACCACTCAATAAAATGGTGACTAGGGTTTTAAACTACGCAAAATCCATAGACATTTCAATCACAGACAAAGAAAACATTTCCAGTCAAGCCAAGAAAATACGAGGAGTTCAAAAACAAAAAACACTCAACCCAGAAACCACCGAAGCATCAGGCATTTCCACCTCACAAATGAGTTATGACAGTCGCATCGCCAATTTAGACGCATTCACAAAGCAATTAGCTTCCTACCCAGAATACAACCCAAACGAAACTGCCCTTAAAATTGAAACTTTACAAGCCCAGCATACAAATCTAGTCAACCTAAGCACTACTGTAAACACCGCAGGCAATGCCCTAATCACAGCAAGAATCAACAGAAACTATATGCTTTACAAAAGCGAAAACAACATCATCCAATTAATGCGAGATATCAAATCCTATTTAAAATCTTTAGGAAACGAAGCAAAACCCTATTACAGTGCTATCCAAAAACTAAAATTTGTAGAAAAATTATAAATAATACCAATAAAGAAAAGGGCAACCGCCCTTTTTTTTATACCCTCTTTAAAAAAATAAATCAATCTAAAAATATATAGATTCCTTCCAATCATCTTCTACAAATCTATTCTCTTATTATAAATAAAGAAAACATTCTCTTTAATGTACAAATATTTCTCATTATTAAATCAATTATATTCATTAACGTACCGCCATTATTCATATATAAACCGATAATATTCATAAATCTATAAACATTTTTCATATGAATATCACTAACATTAATAAACTTCTCGCTAATATTCATTAATACATCAATATTATTCATTAATGTACAAATAATTCTCATTAATATTTAGACATTTCTAAATAACGTAGCAATATTTATAAATAATACACCAACATAATTAATTAAAAGAACGCAATTTCTCTTGAATACATCTTTAAAAATAGGTTATCATTTTAAATTTCTAAAATATATGTCATATTTGTAATTATTTCAATAAAAAAATACAATATCTAACCTCCAATATTTAGTATATTTTAAATCCCTCAAAACAATTACCCCCCTACCTCTCAAACAAATAATCTTTAATTATAGCCCATAAAAAAACCTCATATCGAGTTGATATGAGGTTTTCGGATTTAAGAAAGGCAGCGACCTACTCTCCCACATAAATGCAGTACCATCGGCGCAATTGGGCTTAACTTCTCTGTTCGG